>ERZ857629.14-NODE-14-length-262890-cov-11.760911_pt1 | contig 262890 bp, 233 predicted proteins | sample MGYA00519700_ERZ857629 | MGnify/ENA primary metagenome ERZ857629 (study PRJEB31778, sample SAMEA3449351) | human gut metagenome | biome: human gut; feature: human-associated habitat; material: faeces | place: United Kingdom | collected 2010/2012 ... | reverse complement strand
CAGGATAAGCGCTGAAAGCATCTAAGCGCGAAGCCGTCTTCAAGATGAGACTTCCTTAAAGGGTCGTGGGAGACTACCACGTTGATAGGCTGGAAGTGTAAGTACAGTAATGTATTCAGCTGACCAGTACTAATAGCCCAAAATCTTTCATTTCGGATGGACTTTATAAATTATCTCTCTCAGAAATATACTGCGGTGGTTATAGCAGTGTGGACCCACCTCTTCCCATACCGAACAGAGAAGTTAAGCACACTAACGCCGATGGTACTGCCCCACCAGGTGGGAGAGTAGGCCGCTGCCGCTTTTCGGATGCCCGAGTGATTAATTTCACCCGGGCATCTTTTTTTGTATATTTGCAAGGAATATGAATAGATTTGAGTATATGAGAAAATGGATTTTTCTGGCGGGATTGTGTTTGTTATTCTCGTCTTGTTTCCCTTCTGACCCGGAGACTACTACTCCGCAGTACTATAGCTTCGTAACGACGAGCATTACTCAAGAAGAAGGTGGTTCAAAATCAGTTGTCACCTTCCTTACCGATACGGATAAGATGCTCAGCGTCTCTAATGACGAAGGGCTTTATAAGAAAGTGCGTGACGGACAGCGTGCAGTCGTGTATTTCGATTTGGTGGAAGGCTCGGCAGAGGATAATCTTCCTTCACTTATCAAGATTCACCAGATAGACACTAATGTAGTAGTGGGTAAAGTCGCTACCGTAAAGACGGACGATGAGCGTAGAAAGATAGGCGATGAGGCGATAGATGTGAATCTAAGTCCTAATTTCCCTAATCTTACACCTAAGTTCTTCAATCTTTACATCTGCGCCGTGGGTGCCAAGCCTGAAAAGCACACTTTTACGATGGTCTATGTGCAGGACGATCCTGGTACAGATAAGGAGGTGAATTTCACGCTTTGCCACAATTCTAATCTCGACAGCGTGGGCTATGCTTATTGGCACTGGATATCGCTTCCGAGAGCGGACTTCGAATATCTTCTCGTAGATAAGGAGGCAGCTAACTTGAAGGTGAAGACCACTACATCGGGAATGCAAAGTCTAAAGTTTCAGCTGAAAGCTAAAAATTAGAATTATTTTTTTAAATTTGTGGCTATGAAACACTTGATATGTCTAATAGCCACATTTTTTATCCTTGTTTCTTCGGCTTCGGCACGAGATTCATTGAATGTTTCCTCTAATGAGAATGAACGCATTGCGGCCAGAGTGTTGACTGATGTTGGCAAGTCTATAACCTATCTGGGCGGAAGCGTGGTGTACTGCAGTGCGGCCTATATCGCGATGATGAAATACGACTCACGCGTGGACAGTGCGTATGGGGTAGGTATCATCTTGGGAATCGCGGGACTTGCTTATGGCGGCATTGCCGCTCTTTGTGGACTTCCTTTCTGGGTACCGAGCGAAATCGTGCTTCGCACAAACGGACAGTCTCCGTATTCTTATTCCGACGAGAAGAAGAAAGGGTTTGGGGTCTTGCTGGACGTGGGCACCACTTTCGGCGATATGATAGCCCCGAAAGTGGCCCTGGGATATAATTTCTCCCAGCACGTGTTTTTAGGGGTGGGTGCTTCTTATAACATCTTCCTGACGCGTACCGAAAAAACGAAGGACATCCTTCCGGTCTATCTGAAGAGCCGTTTCGTGATAGGTTCGTACATGGTAAGTCCTTATGTGGATCTCGATTTGGGCGCGGACGCTCTGGACGGGTCTTTCTATTACTCTACGGGTATGGGCGTGCGCTATAGGCTTTCGCAGAAGCAGAATGCTCTTCTCGGCGGCTTTTACGCGGAAGCTTGCCGGAATTATTCGACTATGGGATTTAGATTAAGTTACTCATTTTAATGTAATATGATAAAAGCAGATAATAAGTTTATGCAAATGGCCATAGACCAGGCACTTGAAGGAATCGAGGCCGGCGATGGCGGGCCATTTGGCTCAGTGATTGTAAAAGATGGTAAGGTGGTCGGAGTAGGACATAATAAGGTAGTAAAGGATAATAACCCTACTCTCCACGGCGAAGTGGTCGCCATAGCGGACGCCTGCCATAATTTAGGAACTTTCGATCTGTCGGGGTGCGAGATTTATACCACCGGCGAGCCTTGTCATATGTGCCTGTGTGCTTGTATGTGGGCCAATATCGATAAAATCTACTATGGTTGCAGTATCGAGGATAACAGCATCATAGGATTTAGGGATGGTAAATTCGATGGCATCTTCGGCGGTAGGGATAAGCTCGGATATCTCCTCGAACAGATGGACAGGGAGGCTTGTCTGGACCTGTTCAAGAAGTATCTTTCGTTAGCGCACACTCAGTATTAGATTTATTAGGAATTTACAATTTTTATTCTTACATTTGCGGTCTATTTGGGCCGCGGTGGCCTGATGTAATTTTTTAAAATTTTTTGCACTATGGCTGAATATCTTATGCCAGAGAAAAAGCAAGAGATTTTCGCGAAGTACGGGAAGTCTAATAAGGACACCGGCTCTCCTGAGAGTCAAGTTGCACTATTTTCCTACCGTATCGCTCACCTTACCGAGCACGTGAAGAAGAATAAGAAGGACGTGGTTACACGTCGTAGCCTTCTTCGCCTTGTAGGTAAGCGTCGTCAGGTTTTGGATTACCTCCAGAAAGTCGACATCGAGAGATACAGAAAGCTTATCAAGGACCTCGGTCTTCGTAGGTAAGCGAAAAGATAGGACATAGGGGTGGGCTGTGGTAGCGCCGCCCCTTTTTTGATGAAAGCAGTTTAAGAAAAACAATAATGAACGTAATTAGAAAAGAGATTGAGCTCGCGGATGGCCGCGTGATCGAGATTGAGACCGGCAAATTGGCCAAGCAGGCAGCCGGCTCCGCTGTCGTGAAGATGGGTGGCACTATGTTATTGGCCACGGTGACAGCAGCTACAGAAGTTAAGGAAGGCACTGATTTTATGCCGCTTACTGTAGATTATAAGGAAAAATTCTATGCCGCAGGACGTTTTCCGGGCGGATTTATGAAAAGAGAGGGAAAGTCTTCAGACTATGAGATTCTGGTTTCCCGTCTCATCGATCGTCCTATCAGACCTCTCTGGCCGGATGATTTCCACCTCGAGGTTTTCGTAAACGTAACTTTGATTTCAGCAGAAAAAGACATTCAGCCTGACGCACTTGCAGGACTTGCTGCATCTTGTGCGCTCGCTACCTCAGACCTTCCGTTCGGAGGCCCTATCGGTGAGGTTCGCGTATGTCTTATAGACGATAAATTCGTAATCAACCCATCATTCTCCGATATGAAGCGTGCGCAGCTCGAACTTATGGTTGCCGCTACAGAGGAGAACATTATGATGGTGGAAGGTGAGATGAACGAGGTTAGCGAGAAGACTATGCTCGATGCCATCAAGTTCGCTCACGAAGAGATTAAGAAACACTGCCGTGTTCAGAAAGAGTTGATGCACGAGCTGGGAACCGACGTTAACAAGAGAGATTATCCTCATGATGTAGAAGACGAGGCTCTCAAGGCTGCGGTTCACGACTTCTGCTACGAAAAATGCTATGAATTGGCTAAGGCTGCCAAGCCTAAGCACGAGCGTACCGACGGTTTCGAGGCCATAAAGAACGATTTCATCGCTACGCTTCCTGAGCCTACTACAGAGGCTGAAAAGGAAGAGTATGCACAGAAGCTCCTTCTCGTAGAGCGCTACTATCACGCTGAGGAGAAAGAGGCTATGCGTAACCTTATTCTCGATGAAGGCAAGCGCCTCGATGGTCGTGTATGTAACGAGGTTCGCCCTATCTGGTGCGAGGTAGATTATCTTCCTTGCGTTCACGGAAGTGCGATCTTCACTCGTGGCGAGACTCAGTCACTTGCTACCGTTACTCTCGGAACCAAGATGGATATGAAGGAAACCGACGAGGTTCTTATCCAGGATGACCAGCAGTTCGTTCTTCATTATAACTTCCCTCCATTCGCTACCGGCGAGGCTAAGAGCCAGAGAGGTGTAGGACGTCGTGAAATCGGTCACGGTAACTTGGCTATGCGTGCGCTTAAGCCTGTAGTTCCACTAGCTCCGGAGAATCCTTATGCCATAAGGGTGGTTTCGGACATCCTCGAGTCTAACGGCTCGTCTTCTATGGCTTCGGTATGTGGCGGATGTCTTGCCCTTATGGATGCCGGCGTGAAGATTAAGAAGCCTGTTGCAGGTGTGGCTATGGGCCTTATTACCGACGCTACTCGTCCAAATGAGCGTTATGCCATCCTTACCGATATTCTCGGAGACGAGGATCACCTCGGAGATATGGACTTCAAGGTAACCGGAACTAAAGACGGTATCACCGCTACACAGATGGATATCAAGGTGGACGGACTTTCTTACGACGTACTCGAGAAAGCTCTCGAGCAGGCTCGTCAGGGAAGACTTCATATTATGGGCGAAATGCTTAAGACCATCAGCGAGCCTCGCGAAGATTACAAGCCATTCGTTCCTCGTATCGAGCAGATTCGCATCCCTGCAGAATTTATCGGTGCCGTTATCGGAAAGGGTGGAGAGACCATCCAGAAAATTCAGAAAGAGACAGGCGCTACCATTACCATCACCGAAGAGCCTCAGGAGAATGGAGGTACTGTAGGTGTAGTGGATGTGGCTTCTAATGACAAGGAGGCTATGGTTAAGGCTCTTGACTGGATTAAGGGAATCTGCGCAGTTCCTGAGGTAGGTACTACCTATCACGGAAAAGTGGTAAGCATTCTCGAGTTCGGTGCTTTCGTGGAGATTCTCCCTGGAAAGGAAGGCCTGCTCCATATAAGCGAAATCGCTTGGAATAAGACCGATAAGGTAGAAGACGTGTTGAAGGTCGGAGACGAAGTGGATGTGAAACTTCTCGAGATAGATCCTAAGACAGGAAAGATGCGTCTTTCTATGCGCGCTCTTACGGAAAAGCCTGAAGGCTATGTAGAGCCTGAGCGCAAGCCTCGTTCGGATCGTGGCCCTCGTCGTGACGGCGATTCTCGTGGCCCACGTCGCGATGGCGACAGAGCTCCACGTCGTGAAGGCGCCGAGCGCGGTCCGAGACGCACTTTCAGAAAGGAGCAAAAACCTTCGTTTGACGAAAATGCTAACGAAAACAAAGAAGAAATTTTTAATAATTTCTTAAAATAATATAATTTTAATTTGCCGTAAAGGTTTGATTGAAATTATAAAATCTAATCCCCGCTTTATTTGCAATGTGTAAGTAAAACGGGGATTTGACTTTTTTTCAACCCTCGCAAAATACTGTTTAACACTTTTATAAAGGTGTTTTTTCTTTTTAAAAGTTTGTAATTGATAAAATAATTGTTTAGCTTTGTCTTCAATCGACTTATAAGAAAGAATAGTTAATTTTATAGTGTATTATTAAACAAAGTCTAAGCTTATGAAGAAATTCAGACTTTTAATGACGGCCTTTGCGCTTTTCCTTGTCGGGAGCTATGCTTTTGCACAGACTACCATCAAGGTTACTGGCGTTGTGACTGAAGCCAGCACCTCATTCGAGGCTCCCGGCGTCGCTATTGTAGAAAAAGGCAACGAATCGAATCGTACGATTACTGACGATTTCGGTAATTATTCAATCACCGTGCCAACTAACGCCGTGTTGGTGTTTACGGGTACGGGTTACCAGAGCGTAGAGGTAAGCGTTAATGGTAAAAGTACTGTTAACGTATCTTTGGAAGATGATGCCATTATGCTCGAAAGCGCTATTTCCGTAGGTTACGGTTCGGCTAAGAAGGTAGGTAACATCGTAGGTAACGTGACTACCGTTAAGGCAGACGCCGTAAAGAATGCTCCTACCGCTTCCGCTCTCGATTATCTTCAGGGTCAGGTGGCCGGTATGCAGGTGCTTTCTACCGGTGGTGTTGTAGGTGATAACAACATCTCTATGAAGATTCACGGTGTGGGCTCATTGTCTTCATCTTCAGAACCTCTCTTCATCGTGGATGGTACTCAATCATCAAGCTCGGCCGTTATGGCTATGAGCCCTAACGACATCTTGAACATCACTGTCCTTTCAGATGCGTCAGCTACTTCCATCTATGGTTCCCAGGGTGCGAATGGTGTCGTAGTCGTTACGACTAAGTCCGGCTCTTATAATTCGGATGCGACCGTTACCGTCACTTCCCTTTACGGTATTTCCACTCTTGCTAACGAGCAGTTTTATAAGAATATGATGAGCGGTCCGGAGCTGAAGAACTTCTGGATGCGTTCTGGCCTTATGACAGCCGATGCCATCAAGAAGACCTATACCGATAACGGATTCGATGCTAACACCCAGTGGTATAAGTATTTCCAGAGACTTAACAATCCTCAGTATCAGAATGACGTCACTATAGAGGGTGGTAGCGACAAGACAGCTTATCTTATCGCTGCATCTCAGTTCCATCAGGATGGTAACACCATCGGAAACTTCTATGACAGATATACTTTCCGCACTAACCTTCAAGCTCGTCCGAAGGACTGGTTGAAAGTGGGTGCGAATGTAAACGCATCTTTGTCACAGGATATGGCTAATGAGAACTGGGGAAATTCATCCGAAAGTGCGGCTTACACTTCAGGAGGTTTGTCGTATACGATCAATCCTTTGATTCCTGCTGAGGTGAAGAACGGCAAGTACCCTAACGGCTTATACGACCAGTATTTCTACACTGAGAACTACGTTAACAAATATACTACTTACCGCGCCATCGCATCGGCATTCGCCGAGATAGAACCGGTTAAGAACTTGGTTTATACTGCACGCGTAGGTACGGACGCCTATGTGAAGTTTATGGATCGCTACTTGAAGCCTTCTTCTCAGATTTCAAGTACGGGTATGGTCCAGAAGAGTGCTTACTACGGCGCTAAGACCACTGTGAACAATACATTGGAGTACAAGATGTTCTTTAACGATAATAAGGACGATCTCAGTATTCTCCTCGGCCACGAGTTCTTGGACTATGGCTATAAGAACCAGATTGCGTTCGGTTCCGGACTTACAGATGACAGATATTTATCATTGGACAACACCTTGGCATCTTCTCGCCAGGTAAGTCAGAGCAAGACTCAGTATCGCTTCTTGTCATTCTTCGCTCACGCCGATTATAGTCACGCAGACAAGTATTTCTTAGACTTTACCATCCGTAACGATGCATCGTCACGTTTCGGTAAGAACAAGCGTAATGGTACTTTTTGGGCTACAGGTTTTATGTGGAAGGCTTATAACGAGGACTTCATAAAGGATAACGCTTCTTATATTAATAAGCTTAACTTCAAGGCGAGCTATGGTACCCAGGGTAATGCTAACGTAGGTAACTACACCCATCTCGGAACCATTTCCAAGCTTTCTACGGCATATAATGGCGGATATGGTGTCGTTCTTTCAAGTCCAAGTAACGAAGACATCACTTGGGAGAACCAGTCGCTTCTTACCATCGGAGTGGATACTCGACTCTTTAATACAGTCGACGTAAGCTTGTCTTACTACGATCGTCGTACTAACGATATGCTTATGTCCGTTCCTCAGCCATACACCACTGGTTTCACTTCAGTGAGGGCTAACGTGGGCGCCATGCAGAATAACGGTATCGACCTCAGCGTTAATGTCGACATCATAAACACTCGCGACGTGTCCCTTAGCGCACGTGCCACATTTGCATACAATCACGAGAAAGTTACCAAGCTCTTTAACGGATTGAACCGCTGGGAGATAGCTAACACATTCGTGGCATATCTCGTAGGTGGTCCTGTATATTACTACGGACCTATCTATGCAGGTGTAGACCCTGAGGATGGTGCTCCTATGTGGTATCTTCCTGCAGAGAAGACGGAGACTGTCATAGACCCTGTTACGGGACTTGAAACTACTCAGACTACGATTCTTAAGGACGTTACGACTAAGGACCCTAGCCGTGTGACCAAGACATATAACGAGGAGAAACTTACTCAGAATACCGGCATTCGTCGTCACGAACCTATTAACGGTGGTTTCGGAATCTCCGGTCGCTATAAGAATCTCTCACTTAGGGCAGATTTCGCTTATGTCTTGGGGAAGCATCTCTATAATAACGATGCATACTTCTATGCTAATCCTAATCTTCAATTGGGAGACAACCAAATTAAGGAAGTATCCGATTTCTGGACTCCTTATAATACTAACGCGAAGTACCCTGACTGGAGTAAGGGTTATCAGATGAAGTTCGATACCCATATGCTCGAAGACGCTTCATTCCTTCGTCTGAAGTCCCTGGTAGTGGGATATTCTCTGCCACAGAGCTGGCTTAGAAATCAAGGCGTATTCAAGAGCGCGATGATTACATTTACCGGACGAAATCTGCTTACTTTCACCAAGTATTCAGGTATGGATCCGGAAGTGGATTCTAACCTTACGGCCGGTATCCCAGGCAATACGCTTCAGGTGCTCGGAGGTATAGAGCTTAAATTTTAATTAGAGGAGGAGAATTAGATGAAAAAGATATTGACAAAATTTGCTGTACTTGCTTTTTCAAGTGCGACTCTGTTGACTTCTTGTAATTTGGACTTGTTCCCGGAAGCCACGCAGGTATACGATCCGAGCCTGCCGTTCTATTATGTCGCCGCTGACGTAGAGGGTGCTCACGATGCCGTGTACGCATATTTCCGTAGCATAAGCGGGGGCTCGCTTAACTATAATAGCGATTTAATGTTTCAGGGCTTTAACGCCGTAGCCGGATTTGGTAACCGTGGAGGTTCCATCCATAGAACCGACGATTCTTTTACTACTTCCGACGAGTATGTGGAATCGGCGTGGGGTGCGTATTGGACTGCGATTAAGAATTTCAACATCTTTATCGAGGCTGCAGAAAGCGCCGAGGGAAAAGATTTCGAACCGCGCGCCCAGTATGTTAAGGCAGAGGCTTTGATCGCGCGCGCCCATTCTTATCTTCAGCTTGCAAGACTTTTCGCTCCTGCCTACTCTGAAGATACTAAGGAAGAGCTCTGCGTGCCTCTCGTTTTGAAGTATGACCAGAATGCGCGTCCACATCGTGCTACTAATGAGCAGGTTTATGAGCAAATCGCTCAAGACCTTCGCGATGCACGTGAGATTTTCGAAAGTCCTGAGAGCAGTGCAATGTTGACTAAAGAGGCTCCTGGTGCAGTGTATTTCACGACGGATGTCATCAGTTTCCTCGAAGCACGCGTGTTGCTCGATACCGGTGATTATCAGGCTGCTGCCGATACTGCTGCCGCTATAATCGGACGTGGAAAGTATTCTTTGAGCGCTTCTCTAGAGGATTTGAAAGCATTGAACACGGAAGATAAGGGTACGGAAGCCATTATGCAGTGCTACTCGAGCATCGACGAGTCTTCAAGCTCTTATAGTGTGTTTACGGGCTATGCTAAAGATAAAAGTAGTTCTACCGGTTTCTCGTATTCACCGGACTTCTTGCCAAGCAAGGTGCTGCTCGATAGCTATGAGGCATCAGACCTTCGTAGACAGGGCTGGTTTGAGTTGAGCGGTGCGTCCGGAGACTTGGCTCCCGTAAAGAACCTCAACAACGGTAAATATGTTTCTAACATAAACGTATTCGTGAAATACAAGGGTAACCCTAAGTATAATTCAGGTGGAATCGCTTCTGCACAGGTGGCTGCCAAGCCTTACCTCGTAGGCGAGCTTTATCTGATAGCTGCCGAAGGCTATTTTAACGAGGGTAACTCTACTGAAGCTAATAAGTTCTTGGCTCAGCTTCAAAGCAAGCGTGGCGCTCCTATTACTGTGGCAAACGATAAGACCATCCATGAGGAGTGGTTCCGCGAAACTATCGGAGAGGGCCTGTATATGAGCTGCTTGAAGCGCTGGGGCGAGGGGTTCGATGGCCGCGCCGGTCAGGTAGCTGCAGTTAATGCCGAGCTTCTTACCGATTCTAACGATTACTACTTAAAGAAGAGCATGTCGGCTGACGATAAGGCATTTATCTGGCCTATCCCTGCTTATGAGCTGAGATGTAATCCAAATCTCGAGCAGAACGAAGGTTGGAAATAAGCATTTAAAACATTTCGAGTTATGAATAAGAAAAGTATAATCATATTTTTGTCCTTGGCCATTTTAGGGGTAACGTCTTGCTCTCAGAAAATGGATTTCAAGACCGAGTCTTTCGTTTCTTTTTCGAGTAAGAAATATACCGTTAAGGAAGATGCCGGCGAGATAAAGATTCCTGTATCCATCTTCTCGGACAAGACTCTTTCTACGACGGTTACTTATACCATCACTTCAGGAGAGAATTTTGCAAAGCCAGGCGAGGACTATACATTGGAAGGGACGGGAGTCCTGAACATTACTAATGCCGAGGGTGAGATTAGCGATAGCATCGTAATCAAGCCGGTGGCTAAGGTAGGTGAGATTCAGGGTAACAAGAACATAGAGATCGTGCTGGGTGAAGTTACCGAGGATGGCCTCTATAAGGGCGCTACTTCTACGTGTTCCGTTACCATCATAGACGTCGACGGCGGCATTAATCTGCTCGCAGGTAGCTGGTCCGGTTCTAATCTTAAGTCTTCAAAAGATGGAGCTGCCATAGAATGGGACATCGCTCTGGTAGAAGATGACGACGAGGGCTTGAAGGATTATCCTAAGGCTAACGTGAAGGTTCTTGCCGGTTCTAAGGTAACTGACCCGGTAGGAAATAAGTGGGATCTCAAGGCTGATTTGTACGGATATTTCGACGATGAGACCAGCGAACTCCACATTTATCCTCGTCAGTGCTTTGCCGGTGGTAATTTCGGTGACCCTGTGGGAATCGCTTATGCTGCATTGGATGTAAAGGCGACCCTTAACGGAACCGATACCGATATCATATTTGTGGTCGAAGAGGGCTTGATGACTTTGTCTGACGGCATTACCTTAGCTCTTTACTCAGATCCGTCCGGCGCGAAGTTTACCGGATACTCTTGTGGAGAGATACTTGCCGGAGCTCAATTGATTAAAAACTAATATATGAGTCGTAGCAGATATTATAGTTTTATCGCTTTATCGATGATGGCATTTTGTGTCTCTTGTGAAAAGGAGACACAAAATGTCGTTATACCTGAAAGGAGTGAGGTGGCCGATCCGTCTTATTACGAGGCGGGAACTATGCTCGTAGACTTCGACGAAAGAGTCGTCGAGAGCCTGGAGAAGCAAGTGCCCACTAAGGCCGGATTTTTCACGAAGACAGGTATATCGAGCGTCGACAAGGCCTTTTCTTCCCTCGCAGTATATTCGCTTGAGCGAGTATTCCCGGATGCCGGGGAGTGGGAGGAAAGACACCGCGAAGCCGGACTCCATAAGTTTTACTATGTGAAATACGATGAGAGTAAGACTGTCGGGACGAAAGTAGGTAACGCTTTTTCATCGATAGATGGCGTGAATTCTGCCGAGATGGTTCGTAAGATCAAGCCTCTCGCCGAGACTCCGTATTTCAATGATCCGTATCTTTCGCGTCAGTGGCATTACATTAATCCGGGAACCGGCGGCCTCTATAAGAATGGAGCTGACATAAACGTTCTTCCAGTATGGAAGGAGTATACGGCAGGTTCATCGGATGTCATAGTAAATGTCGTGGATGGTGGAGTTGATTTGACCCACGAAGACTTGAAGGGAGTGGTCATCGAAGGCGGAAGAAACGGAAGCTGGAATTTCGTCGATGGTAGTTCGACCATAGTCGCACACGATCACGGAACTCACGTGGCGGGAACTATAGCTGCTATAAATAATAATGGAAAGGGTGTCTGTGGCATCGCCGGCGGTGAAGACGGAAAGGGCGGAGTCAAGATTCTCTCTTCTCAGATATTCAGGTATAATTCGAATACCGGAAAAGATGAAGGTGGCGACAGCGCCTCTGCAATAGTATGGGGAGCCGACCACGGCGCCGTAATCTCGCAGAACAGCTGGGGATACGATTTCAAGACCGAAAAGGATGCCTTGAACTCTACTATCGATGCGGCTACCAAATCTGCAGTGGATTATTTTATCCGTTATGCAGGTACTGACAAAAGCGGTAATCAGACCGGCCCTATGAAGGGTGGTGTGGTTATTTTTGCTGCCGGAAATAATAATTGGTCTATAGGCTGGCCTGCTGCGTACGATAAGATTATCGCCGTGGGCTCAAGTAGCTCTATGGGCACCAAGTCATATTATTCAAATTATGGTAGCTGGGTAGACATTGCCGCTCCCGGTGGAGATGCCAATTTGGGTCCTGTCGTAGTAAGTACGGTACCAGGCGGATATGCCGGTATGCAGGGAACCTCTATGGCTTGCCCTCACGTGTCCGGTGTAGCAGCTTTGCTGGTCTCTTATTATGGAGGCCCCGGATTTACGAACGATATGCTTAAGGAAAGGCTTCTGAGTGGAGCCAATCCGGATTTTCTTCCTTCGGGCTCAGACATCGGCCCTATGCTCGATGCCTATGGCGCATTCTCTTACGGAAGTGCCAATCCGCCGGAGAAGGTGGAAAGCTATACTGTGGAAGGTCGCGGAGGAAGCGTAGCATTTGACTGGACTGTAGGTGCAGATGAAAGCGGCAAGCCTGCTCACGGCTACCTGCTTCTGGCTTCAGAGAAAGCTTCGGATTTCGAAAGACTGAATCTTAGGAAATTGCCTTCTACGATGAAATCCTCTACGGTTATCGTCGGAAATCTGAAAAAAGGCGACAAGATTAGCGGTTATCTGGATTATCTGGATTTCGAAACTACCTATTATGTAGCCATAGCCGGTTACGATTACGGAAAGGCGTTCTCCGAACTTTCGGAAGTGAAGAAGGTAACCACTACCGCGAATAATGCCCCGGAAATAGATGTAGTTACGGAACTTCCGTGGAACGTTCCTGCAAGCAGGACTTTTACCGCCAAGATTCACATCTACGATCCGGACAATCACGAAATTAATGTGATATTCAAGGCGGATTCTCGTCTCAAGTCAGTAAATAACACGACGAATGACGATGGATATTACTACCTTACGGTCAACGGTCTTCAAGAAGAGCCGGGTACATACTCAGTAAAGTATAACGTGTCTGACATCTTCGGAATGGAAACCATCAAGACTTTCGACATCACAGTCTTGGAGAACAGGGCGCCTGTCGCTAAGAAGGAATTTGACAATATGGTTTTCGAGAAGTCAGGTCAGAGCGTTACCCTACGCGTAAGCGACTATTTCGAGGACCCCGACGGAGACGTACTTTCATTCGAAGTCACTCACACAAATCCTAAGGTAGCTCACTTGAATCCTCTGGGCGACGAGTTTACCTTGACCACTCTCGGATTCGGTATAGACGAGATCACGGTAAAGGCGCTGGATGCCAGAAAGGCTGAAACTGTACTCACTTTTAAGGTGAGCGTGAGAGACCCTAAGGCCGGAGCCGACATTTATCCTTCGCAGGTAAAGGACTATCTTACCGTAGGAGGCGGAGCTGAGGCTGAGACCTCCATTAAGATAGTGTCATCTACGGGTGCCGTAGTTTACGAATCTGTGGAGATGACCAGCATATTCGAACCTGCTAAGGTGGATATGAGGAATTTCGCTCCGGGAGTATATATCGTGACGGTGACTGTTAACGGAGTGGAGACCACCAGAACCATAGTGAAATTATAATAGAATAGTTAATATTGTATTACGTAAAATTTAATTAGTTATGAGAGTACGTAATTTATTTTTTGCTCTTGCTGCTTTAAGTCTTTTCGCAGCATGTAATCCTCAGGAGAATACTCCTAAGGTTCAAGACACTTTCACAGTGTCCGGAGCTAAAGGCAACGCTATCACCGTAGCCGGTGCCGGTAAGACAGTAAAGTTGACAGTCAAGTCCAATCTTTCTTGGACAGCATCTTGCGATGCCGACTGGATAGAGATAGACCCTGCTTCAGTAGAGAATACCGATAATAAAGTAGTTTCTACTAAAGTCAGCGTAGTAGTTAAGAAGAACACGGATAAGGAGCGTTCAGCAGAGATTAAGTTGGGCGCAGAAGGCGTAGAGCCGGTAGTTATCACCGTAAAACAGAGCGCAGAGGTCGCTGAGGAAAGCGTTCTCTGTGTATGGGATATGGACAAGTTCGCTCCAGTCGAGAACCCTAGCGCTTCGACAGATTTCTATGCCGTTGAATTCTCTTTCGTGGTTCACGCTAATGTGGACTGGACTGCTACTTGCCCTAGCTGGATTACTCTCGACCCTACATCTAACAAATATGACGGACAGACCCAGAACGTTACCGTAAAGGCTGTTGTCGCTGTAAATGACGAGGAAGGCGCTCGCGCAGGTGAAATCAAGTTCGTAGGTGAGGGTGTGGCTGATCTCGTTATTCCTGTTAAGCAGGCTAAGGCTGCGAGAGTGAAGTTGGCTCTTAAGGAGACCGCGCATCCATATACAGATGTAGATTTCGAAGTCGTTCCTGATGAAGGAATTACTTGGACTGCAAAGAATTTCGATGACGAGGAACTCGCATTTTTAGCAGAGAAAAAGCTTACTCCTGCAGATTTCCTCATTTATCAATTGAATTATTTCCTTCAAAAGTATACTGCGGATCAGGTTACAGCAGGTTTGCTTACCTCAGGTAATGGTACTAAGAATGTAGAAGGCCTAAAGGCTGAAACTCATTATCAGTTTACAGCCATTGGTGCTGTTTACGATAAGGATAACAAGCAGTTTATCCCTACTACTCTTCCTGCAGACTTGGAGTATACTACAGCGAAAGCTCCTGTAGCGGAAGCAGCATACGAAGCTCTTGCAGGTACTTACGAAATGAAGGTATATAGCCAGCGTGAAAAGAAAGAAACTACCCTTCAGATGGTAGTAGCACCTCTTTATATAAATGAAGCATACGCATTCTACTTCCCTAATGGTGACTTCTCTCCTGTAGACGGGGAATATGTAGATAAATTCGTTTTGGGATACGATAATGAAAAAAAGGCACTCGTATTGCCAAATGGCCAGCTAGGCTCCGAGGACGTTACCTGGGGCTTCAGAGATAGTAAGACCGGTGAAACGTTTAACGGAGGTATTGTCTTCTTAGCCGAGATAGGCGAGGATACTGATGCCGGAGAAAAGTCTACAGTGCCGGAGACGTTAGTATATAATTGGACTGACGATCATAATACATTGACTTTAGCTACCGATTTGAATGGTAAGACTATGCATTGGAAGGCATTGATAGTTACCGTTAATGCAGAGAATAAATTACAGGCTTCAGGATTATTCTCTATGTTTGATTTCGCCGGCTCTACATCTCTTGTAAAGGCAGCTGCTGCTGCAAGTACGAAGAGTGTCAAGAAGGTAGATTTGATGCATCCTGAATTCCCGGTAAAGAACGGTGGTTCATATCTTCTTAAATAATTCTAATGAATTTAAAGAAACAAATACTTTCATTTGCTGTTGTGCTGATGCCTCTTTTCGGGGCGTCAGCACAGTCAAGTGAAGCTCTGGGCTTCGTGAGAATCCCTCAGGATGCAGCACGTGCCGCTCTTGCAGGTGCGGGCTCTGTTTCCGAGAGGTCTTCTGCCTGGGCTTCGTTTGAGAATCCTACAGCTCGTCCTTATTATGCAGACCGTTTCAGTGTCGTAGCCGGCTTTAATTCTTGGGCTCCGTCCAAGTCTACATATTATGCCGTTGCAGGTGCGTGGAAGGCTACGGACAGATTGGCCATAAACGCGGGATTCCTGTATGGCAATGGTCAGGCGTACGATGTTTATTCTTCTACAGGGAAGAAGTCAGGCACTTTCACTCCGTCATCTATGCTTTTGAATGTCGGAGTGGCTTATGAGATAGTGTCGGATTTTTATCTGGGTGTGAATGTGCATCGCGCTAGTGAAACTCTCGCGGAGGGGCATAGCTATAGCGCTTTTTCTGCAGATGTGATGGGTGCGTACGAGTTTTCCGGAATGAAGGTCGCTGCTGGAGTCGTATCGATTGGCCAGAAAGTCAAGTCCGCAAGCGGAACTGAGTTTTCACTTCCGAGCTCGGCCAAATTGGCATTTGGCTACGAGGGTTGCTCGCTGGGAATTCTGGCATACGGTGCTTATCTGGATGCAGATTATTTCCTTAGCAGCAAGTCTGTGGGAGCGTCGATCGGCGCGAGCGTAGGTTATAGCGATTTGGTGTGCCTTCGTGCAGGCTATCACTATGGCTCTGACAAGTGTGTCATCCCTTCGTATGCTTCCGTGGGACTGGGTGCGTCGTTTTACGGCCTTAGTCTCGATTTCGCATATCTGATGGGTGGCCAGATCTCGGGCACCTTGATGCTGGGCCTAGGATACAGATTCTAATAAGTTGCATATAAAATAAATAGGTCGACTGAATCAACAGCCGACCTATTTTTTTGTATTCAGAAGATGAATTATCTGAGTTTCTTGTAACCATACTGAGCAGTATCGCCAAGCTCAAGCTCGATCTTCATAAGACGGTTGTACTTGCAGATACGGTCTGTACGGCTAAGTGAACCGGTCTTGATCTGGCCGCTGTTAGTAGCGACGGCGATGTCAGCGATAGTGGTGTCTTCAGTCTCACCTGAGCGGTGTGAAGTTACAGTGGTGTAACCGTGGCGGTGTGCCATCTCGATAGCGTCGAGAGTCTCGGTAAGAGAACCGATCTGGTTAACCTTAATGAGGATAGAGTTACCTGCGCCCATCTCGATACCCTTCTGGAGGTATTTAACGTTAGTAACGAAGAGGTCATCACCTACGAGCTGGCAGCGTGAGCCGATAGCCTTTGTAAGTTTAACCCATCCTTCCCAGTCTTCCTCTGAAAGACCATCCTCGATAGAATCGATAGGGTATTTGTCGATAAGTCTTTCGAGATATTTGATCTGCTGCTCGGTAGAAAGTCTCTTTCCCTTAGGGTCTTTCTTCTTACCGTCCTTAAGCTGCTTGTAGTCGTAGTAGAACTTGCCGTCCTCGCCCTTGAAGCAGAACTCTGAAGCTGCGCAGTCCATAGCGATGGTAACGTCCTTACCTGGCTCGTATCCTGCAGCCTTGATAGCCTCGATGATGCAATCGAGAGCGTCGTCGATACCCTTAAGTGCAGGAGCGAAACCACCTTCGTCACCTACTGCAGTAGAGCATCCGCGATCCTTAAGCACTTTCTTAAGAGCGTGGAATACCTCAGCACCCATACGAACGGCCTCAGCCTCGTTCTTAGCGCCTACAGGGCGAATCATAAACTCCTGGAATGCGATAGGAGCGTCTGAGTGAGCACCACCGTTGATGATGTTCATCATAGGAACAGGGAGTACGTATGTGTTTGTGCCACCGATATAACGGTAAAGAGGCATATCGAGGTAAGCTGCTGCTGCGTGTGCTACTGCAAGGCTCACACCGAGAATGGCGTTAGCGCCAAGGTTGCTCTTAGTAGGAGTGCCGTCAAGCTCGATCATAGTCTTGTCGATAGCTCTCTGCTCGAGTGCAGACATACCGATAAGAGCCGGTGCGATAACGTCGTTAACATTAGCCACAGCCTTGAGCACGCCCTTTCCGAGATAGCGATTCTTGTCGCCGTCACGAAGCTCGAGAGCCTCATTTTCACCTGTAGATGCTCCTGAAGGAACAGCTGCTACACCTTTGATACCAGACTCGAGGGTAACCTCAACCTCAACTGTAGGATTTCCTCTAGAATCGAGGATCTCTCTACCTGTAATTTGAACAATTCTCATTTTTATAAAAATTTGATGTAAAAATTTCTTTTTCGGGCCAATTTCTCCGCGATTCTCGCGGTTTTTCGATTCAAACCAGCTCAAAATCGCTGCGAATTTAGCAAAATTTGCAGTAATATGCAAGAATAATCCGTTATTCTAGAATTATCAGCACTTCGGCCGGGTGATTCATCTCGAGGGTAATTTCGTCGGCGGTGGCGCGGTTTAGCGTCGCCTTCCACCATTCCCCGAATTCCACTTCGTCCAGCGGCCACTGAAGGCCCGTAGTGTGAATCCTCAGCGATGGGTCATAGCAGAAAAACGACACCTTGCGCCCTTCTCCCACTTCAAGCCTGCAACTCTGTCCTATGGCGAAGGCCGTGCAGTAATCGGAAACTATCTGGACCGTTATGTTTTTCTCCCAGAATCCCCACCACTTCTCGTAAGTCATTAGAAGCGAAAGATTCCCCAATGTATGCGCCTCGTGCTTGCCCGTGGCACCCAGAATGTTAATGCCGTCGATATCATGGTAATTACTCATAACATAGCGCATCGTCTTCGTGAGGTCGTTGAAATCCTGCTCCGTCTCGTGAATCTTCTTTCCTGAGAATCCGGCCAATACGCCCGCCTTTATGGAATCCATATCTCCTACCACCGCATCGACCTTTAGCCCGTGCTTAAGGGCGCTCTCCAGAGCCGAATCGCAGCACACCAGAGCGTCGGCGCTTTCCAGCAGATACTTGGGGTAGGCTTTTCGCGGGAAATCACCCGCTGCTAAGATAACTACATTCATATCAATACGTTTTAAAGAGCGGTTCGCGCCTTATAGGATAATCCGACCTCAATCTTTCGAAATCCTCCGGGTGCTCTCGAAGCGCCGCATCGTCTTTCAAGACATCGTAATAAGGTTCGGCGCTCTCCGGGATCGATTCTACCTTCCAGCCCGAAAGAGCCTTGATACCCATGGCATTGGCCACGGCGCGAACTGCAGTGGTGGTGCCATTGGCCTTTCCGTCGGCACTGTAGCCTGCGATATGGGGAGTGGCGATCGTCACTCTCTCCAGCAGCTCCCTGTCGATTTCCGGCTCGTTTTCCCAGACGTCGAGCGCGGCGGCGCGGAGATGCCCCTCGCGCAGAGCGGATTTTAACGCGCCGCCATCCACGATCTCCCCACGAGCGCTGTTGATAAGAATCTGCGCACTGCTCAGGGACTTCAGCCTCTCCGAATCGAATAGATGGAAGGTCTGCGCCGTGAGAGGGGTGTGGATGGTGATGATGTCGCTCCCTCGCGTGAGGTCCTCGAGGCTCACGAAACCCTCCGGTCCTTCGGATTCGGCCCTGGGCGGGTCGCACAGCAGGGTGCTCATTCCTAGGGTAGGGGCCAATCGGGCCACCTCGCTTCCAACGTGTCCCACTCCCACGATTCCGAGCGTCTTCCCCCGAAGGTCCAGGTCCAGCAGGTGGCTGAGCGCAGAGAGGGTGGAGCCTACCCATTGGCATACCGAGCGGGCGTTACAGCCGGGGGCATTGGCCCAAATTATGCCGTTCTGCTCGCACCAGAGCGTGTCTATATGGTCGATTCCTATTGTGGCACTAGCGACGATCCGCACCTTCGTGCCTTCGAGAAGGGTGCGGTCGCAGCGGGTTCGGGTGCGCACGATGAGAGCGTCGGCATCGAATATGTCGTCTCGCGTGATTCGGCTGCCCGTCAAGTACTTGACATCGGCGAAAGGCTCGAATACGCCCCGAAGGAAGGGGATTTTGTCGTCGCAGACTATCAGCATTCTACCCAGTGGATTTTAATTCCGGAGCGCTCCATTCCGCGGAACCAGGTCATCTGACGCTTGGCGAACTGATGTATGGCTATGGCGAGTTTCTCTCTCATGTCCTCGTGGCTGCGCTCTCCTATAATATGTTCGGTAACGAATTTGTATTCAAGTCCGTAAGAGATTAGTTTCTCGGCCGGAACGCCGCTGTCGAGGAGTCTACGGATTTCGTCTGTCATACCTTCTTCGAGCCTGGCGTCGAGTCTGGCGTCTATGCGGCGGTTTCGTTCGTCGCGGTCGACTAAAGTCCCTATGAAATAGGTCTTTAGCGTAGAGTCCGATTTCGCGCTGCTGAGCGGTCGCTTCTCGCCGTCCCAGTTATAACCGCCTGTCACTGCCGAGATGTAAAGCCCGGTTCCTCCGCAGAGAATGGGGATCTTGCCGCGCGAAAGTATTTGATTGTATGCCTCGAAGAAGTCTTGCTGGAAATCGTGGACGTTATACTGCTCGCCTGCGTCGCGGATGTCTATCAGATGATAGGGGACCTCGCCGTATTCGCAGATGTCCTTACCTGTTCCTATGTCCATCCCGCGATAGATTTGGCGCGAGTCCGCGGAGATGATTTCCCCGCCTATCCTTTCGGCCAATCCGACCGCGTATCTGGTTTTTCCCGATGCCGTAGGCCCCAGCACGCAGATGAGATTGATTTCTCCTGCGTCCCAGTCTCGCCTGATTTCCTCTAAATCTATTTTCTCCGCCCGAGGCAGCGGTGCCATCTGTGTTTTCATGAGCTTAAGGTACAAATTTACTAAAAAGTGTCAATATTTTGTTAAATTTGCGGACATTATGGCAAAGGCGAAAAGTAAAGTTCAGATAAATAACAAGAGGGCATCGTACGACTATGAGTTTTTGGAGCAATACGATGCAGGTGTGGTTTTGGTAGGCACGGAGATCAAGTCGCTTCGTGCGGGGAAGGCTTCGCTCCAAGACGCCTTCTGCTACTTCGTGAACGGGGAGCTTTACGTAAAGGGAATGAACATCGCCCCATACTTCTGGGCATCGTGGGGAGGACACGACCCCGAGCGCGACAGAAAACTGCTGCTGACTAAGAGAGAGCTTCGCCATCTCGGCCAAGCCGTTAAGAACAAGGGCCTTACCATCGTGGCTACTCGCTGCTACATAGCTGAAAATGGATATGCCAAGCTGCACATCGCCCTCGCTCGCGGTAAAAAGGAATACGACAAGCGCGCGTCCATCCGCGAAAAGGACATCCGTCGGGAGATGGAGCGCGGTTAAAAAAAGAAGTGCCCGCTGTCGAAAACTTGAGAAACTTTTTTCGGGTCAAGTTCGTAACTTGCTGATATGCTAAAATATCGCTATGCAGATTTCGTGTCGAAAATCTGCAAAAATATTTTGTTTATTCAAAAAATTATCTTAATTTTGCAGCCCTTTTAAGGGAGAGGTGTCTCTTGAAGGGTGGTAAAAGAATACAAATTAATTAAAGTAATATAGCAATGTTACAACCAAAAAGAACCAAATTTAGAAGGGAACAGAAGAACCGCATGAAGGGTATGTCTCAGAGAGGCAACCAGCTTGCATTCGGTTCATTCGGAATCAAAACCCTTGAGAATTGTTGGCTGACAGCCCAGCAGATTGAGGCTGCCCGTCAGGCTATGTCGCGTTTTATGAACCGTGAAGGCCAGGTTTGGATTAGGGTATTCCCTGTTAAGCCTGTAACCAAGAAGCCTCTTGATACTCGTATGGGTAAAGGTAAAGGTGATCCTTACGGATTCGTAGCTCCTATCACACCGGGCCGTATTCTTTTCGAGGCTGAGGGCGTATCGCTCGAGGTAGCGAAAGAGGCTATGAGACTTGCAGCGAACAAACTTCCAGTTGCGACAAAGTTCGTTGTTCGTAGAGATTATGTTGAATAATAAACAGAGGAGAAGAAAATGAAAGCATCAGAAGCACGTGAAATGTCTGTAGCAGACCTTCGCGACCGTATCGAGCTCGAGAAATCAAACCTCGACACCATGAAGATCAATCACGCTATTTCTCCACTGGAGGATACGTCGAAATTTCAGAAGACCAGAAGGGATATCGCTCTTATGATCACTATCCTTGCTGAAAAAGAAAAACAAAACTAAAAGTAGAGCAGACTTATGGAAAGAAATCTTCGTAAGGAAAGAACAGGAGTAGTGGTCAGCAATAAGATGGACAAGACCATCGTAGTTGCCGTTGAACGTAAAGAGAAACATCCTTTGTACGGAAAGTTCGTCAAGAAGACCACCAAGTTTGTCGCTCAAGATGAGAAGAACGAGTGCGGAATCGGTGATACCGTCCTTATCATGGAAACTCGTCATCTTAGCAAGACAAAGAACTGGAGATTAGTTGAAATCGTAGAAAAAGCTAAGTAGTAATTATGATACAGCAAGAATCACGTTTACAGGTGGCCGACAACAGCGGTGCTAAGGAAGTCCTTTGCATCCGTGTACTTGGCGGTACAAACCACCGTTATGCGACAGTTGGTGACAAGATTGTCGTATCCATCAAGAGTGCTATCCCTGGCGGTGACGCTAAGAAGGGTACAGTTTCTAAAGCTGTTGTAGTACGCACAAAGAAAGAAATCCGCAGAGCAGACGGTTCATATATCCGTTTCGACGAGAACGCTTGTGTTCTTCTTAACAACGCAGGAGAGCTTCGTGGAACCCGTATCTTTGGCCCTGTAGCCAGAGAGCTCCGCGAGAACTATATGAAAATTGTTTCACTGGCACCGGAGGTCCTTTAACATTTGACAATTATGAATAAGTTACGCATAAAGAAAGGCGATAATGTAATCGTCATTGCGGGAAACGACAAGGGAAAGACAGGTAAGGTTCTTTCAGTCATTCCGGCAGAAAATCGTGCAATTGTCGAAGGCGTGAACCTCGTCAGCAAGCACACAAAACCTAATACAAAGGCTCCTCAGGGTGGTATCATCAAGCAGGAAGCTCCTATCAACATTTCAAACCTTTCACTCATCGATCCTAAGTCAGGTAAGGCTACACGCGTAGGTTACAAGATGGAGGACGGTAAGAAAGTTCGTTTTGCTAAGAAATCTGGGGAGGAGATTAAGTAATTATGGCAAAGACAAATAAAACCGCAGCGGGACAGCAACCAGTTCCAGCAGGATATGTTCCTTCACTTAAGAAAGCGTACAAGGAGCAGATCGTCGACGCTCTTATGAAGCAGTTCAACTACACGACCGTAATGCAGGTTCCTAAGCTCGTTAAGATCACCATCAACGAGGGTCTTGGCGAAGGAACTCAGGATAAGAAGATCGTAGAGGAGGCTGCAGCAGAGCTTTCAGTAATCACAGGACAGAAAGCCCTCGTTACTGTATCTAAGAAAGATATCTCTAACTTCAAACTTCGTAAGGGAATGCCTGTAGGATGCAAGGTAACTCTTCGCGACGTCAAGATGTACGAGTTCCTCGAGAAGCTCATCCGTATCTCTCTTCCACGTATCCGTGACTTCAACGGTGTAGCAGAGAATATGGACGGTCAGGGTAACTACACACTTGGTATCAAGGAGCAGATTATCTTCCCTGAAGTAGATGTGGACAAGAACCCTAGAATTCATGGCCTTGAAATTACTTTCGTAACAAGCGCCAAATCAGATGAAGAGTGCCGCGCATTGCTCGCAGCATTCGGTGTTCCTTTCAAAAAACGTAATAACTAAAGAATATGGCAAAAGAATCAATGAAAGCTCGCGAGGTTAAGCGCGCGAAATTAGTTGCTAAGTACGCCGAGAAAAGAAAGGAGCTCAAGGAAGCTGGAGATTGGGCAGCTCTTGACAAACTCCCTAAGAACTCATCACCTGTACGTATGCACAATCGTTGCTCTCTTACAGGTCGTCCAAAGGGATATATGAGAGCATTCGGCATCAGCCGTATCCAGTTCCGTGAGATGGCTTCTAATGGTCTTATCCCGGGAGTAAAGAAAGCAAGCTGGTAGAATTTTAAAAAGTTAACAGATATGACAGATCCAATTGCAGATTATCTCACAAGGATTCGTAACGCTTATATGGCAGGAAAAAAGGTAGTGGAGATTCCATCTTCAAAGATGAAGGTCGCGCTTACCCAGATCCTTTTCGAGAAAGGTTACATACTTAGCTACAAGGTAGTTGAGACAGAACCGCAAAATACCATCAAAATCGCTCTGAAGTATCACCCTCAGACCAAGGTACCGGCAATCAAATGTATTGAGCGCGTATCTACTCCAGGTCTTAGGCAGTATACAGATGTAGAAAATATGCCACGTGTTCTCAACGGACTCGGAATCGCTATCCTCTCTACATCAAAGGGTGTCATTACCGACAAAGAGGCTAAGGAACTCGGCGTAGGTGGTGAGGTTATATGCTACGTATATTAATTATTAAACAGAACAAATAAATGTCAAGAATTGGTAAATTACCTGTAAGCCTTCCGACCGGGGTGAGCGCAGAGCTTCTCCCTGGCAACGTTGTGAAGGTTAAAGGACCTCACGGTGAGATGTCTCAGAAAGTAGACTCTGACATCACTGTCACCATCGAGGACAATCACATCAAGTTTGCTCGTCCTACAGATCAGCCACGTCATCGTTCAATGCACGGACTTTATCGTGCACTTGTACATAATATGGTAGTAGGTGTAAGCGAGCAGTTCACCATCAAGCAGGAGCTCGTAGGTGTGGGTTATCGTGTTTCCCTCCAGGGAAAGAACCTCCTCATCTTCTCGCTTGGTTTCTCTCACGATGTATATCTTCTGCTTCCTGATGAAATCACAGCTGAAGTTCCGGATGTACGTAAGGGTGAAAACCCTGTGCTTGTACTCAAGAGCTGTGACAAACAGCTTGTAGGCCAGGTAGCAGCAAAGGTTCGTTCACTTCGTAAGCCAGAGCCATATAAGGGTAAAGGTATTAAGTTTGTTGGTGAGCAGCTTCGTCGTAAGGCTGGTAAGACTGCAGCAGCTAAATAATAGGAGATTAGATTATGGCATTGAATAGAATTGAAAGAAGAAGAAGGATTCATTACCGTATTCGTAAGCACGTTAGCGGCACAGCAGAAAGACCTCGTCTTGCTGTTTTCAGAAGCAACAAAGCAATTTACGCTCAGGTAATCGATGATGAGCAGGGCAGAACACTTGTCGCTGCATCTTCAAATGATAAGGCTCTTGCTGCAGAGTGCAAGGGTAAGAATGGTATCGAGACAGCCGCTATCGTCGGTAAGGCAGTAGCAGAGCGCGCTCTCGCAGCAGGTATCACGACCATCAGCTTCGACCGTGGCGGATACTTATACCACGGAAGAGTTAAAAGTTTGGCAGATGCTGCTCGTGAAGGCGGCCTCGTATTCTAAAAGTACAGACTATGGCAAATACAAATGTTAAAAGAGTAAAGACATCTGATCTTGAATTGAAGGACAGACTTGTCGCCATCCAGAGAGTTACTAAGGTAACGAAGGGTGGTCGCCACTTCCGCTTCGCCGCTATCGTAGTGGTAGGAGACGAGAATGGTGTCGTAGGTTATGGTCTTGGAAAGGCTAACGAGGTTACTGTAGCTATCGCTAAGGCAGTGGAGGATGCAAAGAAGAACCTCGTAAAGGTTCCTGTCATAAACACTACTATCCCACACGAGCAGGAAGCTCGTTACGGTGGCGCCAGAGTATTTATGAAGCCTGCAGCTCCCGGTACCGGTGTTAAGGCCGGTGGTGCCATGCGTGCAGTATTCGAGTCTGCCGGCATTCAGAACGTGCTTGCAAAGTCAAGAGGCTCATCTAACCCTCACAACCTCGTGAAGGCTACGGTACAGGCTCTTACAGAAATGCGCGATGCGTATACTGTGGCAGGCCTTCGCGGTATTCCTATGTCCAAAGTGTTTAACGGTTAATCAGGGAGGATAAAAGAATATGGCAAAGCTTAAAGTAACACAGGTTATAAGTAAGAATGGTGAGACCAAGCGTCAGATCGCTAACTTGCGCTGCCTTGGTATTCGCAAGCTCAATCAGAGTGTAGAGATCGAGGACAATCCTGTTTCAAGAGGACAGATTGCCAAGGTCGCACACCTTGTAAAAGTAGAAGAAGTTAAATAAGGAGGACCGTAGATATGAAACTTGAAAATCTCGCACCTGCTAAAGGTGCTACTAAAGCAAGGAAAAGAATCGGTCGTGGTGAAGGTTCAGGTCACGGTGGCACATCTACACGTGGTATGAACGGTGCTGGACAGCGCTCAGGTTATTCACACAAGATTGGTTTCGAGGGTGGCCAGATGCCTATCCAGAGACGTATGCCTAAGTTCGGTTTCAAGAACCCAACTCGTGTTGAATACAAAGCAGTTAACGTAGCAGTTATCGACGCACTCGCAGCTAAGTTGAATCTTACTGCCATCGGTGTGGAAGATCTCAGAACTGCAGGTCTCGTTTCTAAGAATGACCTTGTAAAGGTTCTCGGAAACGGTGACATCAAGACAGCTCTTACTATCACTGCAGACGCTTTCTCTTCATCAGCAAAAGAAAAAATTGAGGCTGCCGGTGGAAAGGCAGTCGTAACTGAATAATTCCAATGAAGAAGTTTATAGAGACAATAAAAAACATCTTCAGGATCGAGGAATTACGCAAAAGAATTGTTTATACGGTTCTTCTGATATTGGTGTATCGACTCGGATGCTTTATCGTGCTTCCGGGTATCGATGCATCGATGTTGGCTACACTCCAGTCTAAATCCAATGAAGGTCTTGTAGGCCTCTTGAATATGTTCTCTGGTGGTGCCTTCGGTAATGCCTCTATCTTCGCGTTGGGTGTGATGCCTTACATCTCGGCATCTATCGTCATCCAACTTCTGGGAGTGTTCGTCCCTTACTTCCGCAAACTCCAAATGGAGGGTGAGAGCGGACGTAGGAAGATGAACCAGATGACTCGAGTGCTTACCATTCTGGTTATCTGCATTCAGGCTCCGGCTTATATGGCCTCTGTACACAGCCAGATTCCGGCAGAAGCCTTCGTGGCTGTGAGAAACCTCGGATGGAGCTCATTTGCATTCAATCTGGTATCTACACTGATCCTTATGGCAGGCTCGATGTTCGTTATGTGGCTCGGTGAGAGAATTACTGATCGCGGTTTGGGTAATGGTATTTCCCTTATCATTATGATCGGTATCGTCGCTCGCTTGCCTCACGCACTCGTAGCTGAGTTCTCAGAGAAGATGGCGACAACGAACGGTGGTCCTATCCTCCTCACCATAGAATTGGTTATCTGGTTCTTGGTGATCGTGGCTGCGATCGCACTCGTTCAGGCAGTTCGCAAAGTCCCTGTTCAGTATGCCAAGAGAGTTATCGGAAACCGTCAGTACGGCGGTGTGCGTCAGTATCTTCCTTTGAAGATTAACGCAGCCGGCGTTATGCCTATCATTTTCGCACAGGCATTGATGCTTTTCCCTATCCTCTTCTCACGCTGGGACGCTACCCGCGGACTTGCTGCCACTCTCGGAAACTATACGGGATTTTGGTATAACCTCTTGTTCGCCTTTCTCGTAATTTGCTTCACATTTTTCTATACTGCCGTTACTGTCAATCCACAGATGATGGCAGAGGAAATGAAGAGAAATGGTGGATTCATTCCTGGAGTAAAGCCTGGAAAGAACACAGTAGATTATTTGGACAGCATCCTCTCGAAGGTTACTCTCCCTGGTTCTTTCGCACTTGCGTTTATCGCGATACTTCCTGCAATCGCTATGAAACTTGGCGTTTCAAATGCCTTTGCAAGCTTCTTCGGAGGCACATCGCTGTTGATTCTCGTGGGTGTCGTTCTGGATACACTTCAGCAGGTAGAAAGTTATTTGCTTATGCGTCACTACGACGGCCTCATGAAAACAGGTCGTATAAGTGGACGCTCAGGTATGTAGTTCTTTGAAAATTTTTAGGAAGATGGTTAAGCCTAAAACTGAGGAAGAAATAGAGCTGCTTAGAGAGAATGCCATTATAGTTTCCAAAACTCTGGCAGAAGTCGGTAAGATAGTCGCTCCAGGTGTGACAACTCTCGAGTTGAATAGAGTGGCTGAGACTTTTATTCGCGATAACGGCGCTATCCCTTCTTTTCTCGGATATGAGGGTTTTCCTGCAGCGCTTTGCCTTTCCGTTAACGATGTGGTCGTGCACGGTTTTCCGTCAAACTACGTCTTGAAGGAAGGTGACATAGTCTCTGTGGATTGTGGAACTCTTTACAAAGGATATAATGGCGACTCCGCATACACCTTTCCGGTAGGAGAGGTGGATGCGAAGACCCGCCGATTGCTCGATGTAACGAAGGAATCACTCTATAAGGGAATAGAAGCTGCTGTAGCAGGCAACAGAACCGGTGACATAGGATACGCGGTGCAATCGTATGCAGAATCATTCGGTTTTTCGGTGGTTCGTGAATTGGAAGGCCATGGACTTGGCCGTGAGATGCACGAGCAGCCCGGAGTCCCTAACTACGGACGCCCCGGACGCGGAACCCACTTGGTGGACGGAATGGTGATATGTATAGAGCCGATGATTAACGCAGGCGGGCGTGGAGTTTACCTGGATAGAAACGGGTGGGCTGTACACACTGCCGATCGCGCCAAATCGGCACACTACGAGCTTACGGTTGTTGTCCGTCGCGGGAAAGCTGAGCAATTGTCAACCTACGATTTTATAGAGAAAGATCCTACGATCAATTTTTAAAGTGATATTTCAATGTCTAAACAAGTAGCAATAGAGCAAGACGGCAGAGTGATAGAAACTCTCCCTAATGCAATGTTCAAAGTTGAGCTCGAGAACGGTCACGTCCTCTTGTGCAACATCTCAGGAAAGATGAGAATGAACTTTATCCACATCCTTCTGGGAGATCGAGTGAGGGTTGAAATCTCTCCTTATGATTTGACCAAAGGAAGAATATCTTTCAGATATAAATAAATTACAGTATTATGAAAGTCAAGACATCCATCAAAAAGCGCAGCGAGGATTGCAAAATCGTTCGTCGTAAAGGTCGCCTTTACGTGATTTGCAAGAAAAACCCTAAGTTTAAGATGCGTCAAGGATAATAGTTTAAAAGTATAAACTAAAAAATTAAGTATAAATTATGGCACGTATAGCCGGTGTTGATTTACCAAACAACAAACAGGGAGAGATAGGTCTTACCTATATCTTCGGAATCGGTCGCTCTTCAGCCAAGAAGATTCTTGACAAGTGCGGTATCGATCCTTCCATCAAGGTGGGCGATTGGGATGATGCTCAGGTGGCTGCAATCCGTGCGGAAATCGCAGCAGAGTATAGAATCGAAGGTGAGCTTCGTTCATCTGTCCAGATGGACATCAAACGTCTTATGGATATCGGTTGCTACCGTGGAATCCGTCATCGTAGCGGACTTCCAGTACGCGGACAGAGCACCAAGAACAATGCCCGTACTAGAAAGGGTAAGAAGAAGACTGTTGCTAACAAGAAGAAGGCAACCAAGTAAAGATTGATGAATTATGGCAAAGAAAACTACAACATCTAAAAGAGTTGTTAAGGTGGAAGCTTATGGCGAGGCCCATGTTTCATCAACCTTCAACAACGTAATCGTTTCGCTTACAAACGCTCAGGGTCAGGTGATCAGCTGGGGTTCTGCAGGCAAATGTGGCTTCAGAGGAAGCAAGAAGAATACTCCTTACGCTGCTCAGATGGCAGCTGAGGATGCCGCAAAGACAGCATTCGACGCAGGTCTTCGCAAGGTAAAGGTATATGTAAAGGGACCAGGAGCAGGCCGTGAGTCTGCTATCCGTACCATCAATAATGCTGGTATCACAGTTACTGAGATCGTCGACGTAACTCCTATGCCACATAACGGATGTCGTCCAAAAGGTCGTCGTAAAGTTTAATTTTTAAAGGTTAAGTATTATGGCAAGATATACCGGTCCTAGTACCAAAATTGCACGTAAATTCGGTGAGCCGATTTTCGGAGGAGATAAGTATTTTGAAAAGAGAAATTTCCCTCCAGGACAGCACGGACTCGCTGCAAAGCGTAAGAAATCAAAAGAATACGGCAATCAGCTTAAAGAGAAGCAGAAAGTTAAGTATATGTATGGTGTTCTCGAGCGTCAGTTCCACAACACATACGTAAGAGCTTGCCGCCTCAGCGGACAGAAGGGTGAGAACCTCATCCTCCTTCTCGAGAGCCGTCTTGATAATGTAGTATATCGTCTTGGTATCGCTCCTACAAGAGCAGCTGCACGTCAGCTCGTGAGCCACCAGCACATTACTCTTAACGGAGTAGTTTGCAACATCCCGTCAGTACAGGTTAAGCCTGGCGACGTGATCGCAGTGCGTGAGAGGTCAAAGAGCCTCGAGGTGATCCAGGCTTCAGTAGCTAGCACCACCAAGTACTCTTGGCTCGACTTCGACCCTAAGGCTCTGTCAGGTAAGTTCCTGAATGTGCCTGTTCGCGCTGAAGTTCCTGAAAGTATTAACGAGCAGCTCATTGTCGACCTGTACTCTAAGTAGAACATTTAACACCTTAATAGAATTATGGCAATCTTAGCATTTCAAAAACCCGACAGGGTGATTATGCTCGAAGGAACCGACACTGTCGGCCGCTTTGAATTCCGTCCTCTTGAGCCCGGATATGGTCAGACTATCGGAAACGCACTTCGTCGCATCCTACTCGCTTCTTTGGAGGGTTTTGCTATCAGTCAGATACGCATTTCCGGCGTAGCGCAGGAATTCCAGACCATCCCTGGCGTAATCGAGGGTATGCAGGATATCATCCTGAACCTTAAGCAGGTACGCTTCAAGAGAATGGTTGAGGGCGTAGAGACTGAAACAGCAAATATCGTAATCAGCGGTAAGCACGAGTTTACAGCAGAGGATATCTCCAAGGGATTGTCTTCTTTCGTGGTGTTGAATCCTCAGCAGCATATCTGTTCTCTGGAACCTTCAGTAAAGCTCGAAATCTCGATCGTCATCACGAAGGGTCGCGGTTTCGTGCCTGCTGACGAAATCAGAGATGACAACGCTCCTATCGGAACCATTCCTGTAGACGCTATCTATACTCCTATCCGCAAGGTCAACTGGACAGTTGAGAACTGGCGTGTGGAGCAGAAGACCGACTACGAGAAACTCAACCTCGAGGTAGTTACCGACGGTTCTATCTCTCCGGATGAGGCATTGCAGGATGCTGCTAATATCCTTATCTATCACTTCAGACTGTTCACCGACGACAAGAAAGTCTCTCTGGACAGCGTGGTAGAGTCCGATAGCAAAGAATTGGACGAAGAAAGTCTTCGTATCCGTCACTTGCTTATGACCAAGCTTTCAGATGTAGGTCTGTCCGTAAGAGCATTCAACTGCCTTAAGGCCGCAGACATCGACACATTTGCAGACCTCGTGTCATACAGCCGCAGTGAGCTTATGAAGTTCCGTAACTTCGGACGTAAGTCTCTTAATGAGATAGACGTGCTCGTAGAGCAGAACAAGCTTTCATTCGGAATGGATGTTACAAAGTACAATATTGAACCAAAGAAAAAGAACGCATAAAAGATGAGACATAATAAATCATTCAATCATCTCGGCCGTCAGAGTGGACACCGTAAGGCTCTTCTCGCCAATATGGCTTGCTCGTTGATTCTTAACAAGAGAATCACCACGACCGTAGCTAAAGCAAAGGCGCTCCAGAGTTATGTTGAGCCTCTTATCACCAAATCGAAAGAGGATACAACTCACTCACGTCGTATTGTTTTCAGTTATCTTAAGAACAAGGAGGCTGTTACGGAGCTTTTCCGTACCATCGCTCCTAAGGTTGCAGATCGTCCAGGTGGATACACCCGCGTACTTCACGTAGGTTTCCGTCCGGGAGATGCAGCTGAGATGGCTCTTATCGAACTCGTAGACTTCAATGAGGCTGCTCTCGCAAGCACCACAAAGAAAGCTGCTAAGAAGACAACTCGTCGTAGCACCAAGAAGGCAGACGCTCCTGCAGTAGAGGCTCCGGTTCAGGAGGCTCCTGTAGAGCAGGCTGCTCCGGAAGCTGAGAAGGCAGAGTAAAAATGACGGAAGTGTAAACAAATAGTTTACATAATGTTAAACAAAGTGGGCTTTGGCTTATCCAAAGTCCACTTTTTTGTTTATATTTGTCAAACTAATTATAACACTAAAAATTATGCGTTTTTTCTATGCCTTCGTGGCTTTTTTTAGTTTCCTGCGCCTCTGTGTTCGCACAAGCTAATCTTACGGGAACTATTACCGACGCGAGTGGTCAGCCTCTTCCTGGTGTTACGGTTTCTGTTCTCGAAAACGGACAGATTAAGAGCGGTGACATTACGGATGGAGATGGAAATTACAGAATTTCCGTCGTGAAGGGCGAGACTATCGAATTCTACTTCTTGGGATACACAAAAGTATCTAAAGTTTACAATGCTCAATCACGAATTGACGTAACTCTCGAAGAAGACAACCTTTTCCTCGAAGATGCTGTCATCGTGGGTTATGGTACACAGAAAAAATCCTCAATAACCAGTGCCGTTTCGGCGATTAAAGGCGAGGAACTCCTAAAGGCTCCCGCTACTAATGTCAGCCAGGTGCTCGCAGGACGCCTTCCGGGTATTTCTTCAGTTCAGGAATCCGGAGAGCCGGGTCTCGACCAGGCAAGCCTTCGAATCCGCGGTTCGGTTTATGGCGTAAGCTATATCGTGGATGGATTCCCTGTAGACAACATTAATGACATCGATCCTGCCGACATCGAAAGCATCTCAGTCCTGAAGGACGGTGCATCCGCAGCAGTCTACGGATTTTCGGCGGCCGGCGGTGTAATCATCATCACCACGAAGAAGGGCGAGAAGGGCGCTGCGAAGATTACCTATAACGCATCGTTCGGCGCGTCTATGAATGCCAATTTCCCTAAGTTCATGAACGGTGAGGAATTCGCCCGCTACTATAACGTGGCCGAGATGATGGACAAATTGGCCAATGGCGAAATCGCCAGTCCGGACGAGTATACGCCTTACTTCTCGAAGGAAGTCATAGAGAAGATCACAAACGGAGACCCTTCGGATGGTTGGGATAACGTGAACTACGTGGACTTGGTCTTCGGCACGGGATTCAACCAGAAGCATAACGTCACGGTTCAGGGCGGTACCGACAAACACCGCTACTTCGCATCCTTCGGTCTTATGGACCAGCAAGGTAACATCGACAACTTCTACTACAAGCGCTATAATGTCCGTGCCAATCTCGAAAGCGAGATCGCGAAGAACCTCGACTTCAAGCTTGGCTTGAGCGGTGTTATGGCCAATCGCCACACCCCTGCCTTCCTGTCCGGCGGTTCGGACGTGGATTCAGGCTACGAAGTAGGTTGGTTCTCAATTGGCCGTCAGACCATCCAGATGCATCCGTATCTGCCTGTCAAGTGGGAAGGCTACTATACCGGTTCCAAGCAGAATAACCAGTCGATGCTGGTGAGCCCATTGGCAGCTATCTATGAATCAGGTTACAAGGAGACCCGCTCGGCAGGAATGTCCGCAAACGCTTCCTTGAACTACAGGGTTCCTTTCATCAAGGGATTGAGCTTCAAGGCTTCAGGTTCGTTCGACTATTCTCTTAGCTATAACAAGAACCTTAGCCAGCCATACACTATGATGTGGCATACTAAGGATTCGTCAGGCAAATGGGTGTGGTCAAAACGTACCGACAACCCTCACGTCAGCGATAACGTGAATAACCTCGGAGAAGGAGTTACTTTCTCTCAACAGGCTGTAGGCCAAGTGAGTGCTAACTTCCTAAGGAGCTTCGGAAAGAATAATGTCGAGGCTCTCTTGCTTGCCGAGGCTCGTCAATATAAAGGCAACGGACTTTCGGCTTATGTAAAAAGTCTGCCTTTCACCGAGCTTCCGGAACTCTCTAACGGTATTCCTACAAATAGCCCTGTGGGCGGCTGGAGCTCGGCTTCACGCAGCGCGGGTTATGTAGGGCGTCTTCGCTACGACTACGACGAGCGCTATCTGGCAGAGTTTACCGGCCGTTACGACGGTTCGTACAAGTTCGCCGGAATGGCTAAGAACCGCTGGGGTTTCTTCCCTTCGGCATCTATCGGTTGGAGAATTTCCAAAGAGCCGTTTATGCAGAACCAGGACGTGGTGGACGATTTGAAGGTGCGCGCGTCTGTGGGACTTCTGGGTAACGACTCAGTAAGCGAGTATATGTTCTTAAGCTCTTACGGAAAGTCACTTAACGTGGTTTACCCTAACGGAATGTTCCCGTCATACACCACCACCGGCATCGCAAACACCGACCTTACTTGGGAGAAGACCCTGAGCTATAACGTCGGATTCGACCTCACTATGTGGGATGGCCTGCTGGGTGCGGAAATCGACGGATTCTACAACTATACCTACGATATGCTTACCTACCAGAGTTCGGGCTATCCACCTTCGATGGGCGGTTATTACCCTACTTGGGCCAATTTCAACGCCATCGACTCCAAGGGTATAGACATTCTCATCACCCATCGTAACCACTTCAACCTTCTGGGCAAACCATTCTGGTACGACGTGGCAGCCAGCCTTACCTATTCAAGCACCCGCTGGATAAAGTACAAGGATTCTCCTAATATCGCGGATTACCGCAGGGTAGTGGGTACGCAATACGGCAGCCAGATGTGCTGGAAGGCAGACGGACTCTTCCGCAGCGAAGAGGAAATCGACAACAGCGCATGGTATGGAACCAGACCTAACGTCGGAGATATCAAATACGTAGATATTAACGGTGACGGCGTAATCGACTCCGACGACCGCGGATATTTCGGATTCAGCAACCGTCCGCGCCTGACCTACGGTCTCAACCTCAATTTCACTTGGAACGGGTTCGACTTCAACGCACAGTTCACCGGAGGAGCCCTCTTCAACGTGTCTCTCACCAGCACCTACTTTAACGGATACGACGACAATACCATCTGGACCCAGACTTTCAAGGAGGGTGCAAACTCACCTCTCTACTTGGTTCAGGGCGCTTACTCCGAATATAATAAGGAAAATGCGACATATCCTCGTCTTACCCTTTCTACTACCAGTCACGGTGGAGATAACGGTGTAGGTTCTACATTCTGGATTAGAGACGGAAAATACATCCGTCTGAAGACTGCGCAGTTTGGATACACCCTTCCTAAGAAGGTTACCGATTTCGTAGGAATCAGCTCGCTTAGATTATTCGTCGAAGGTCAGAACTTGTTCACTATCGACGGCCTTCCTGACGGAATTGACCCTGAGTCTCCAGGTGTCAACAATGGTTATTACCCACAGCAGAGACTTGTGATGGGCGGACTTACTTTAACATTCTAGGAGAAACGGTTATGAAAAAGATATCAATTTTTGTTTTGAGCCTTTTCGCTCTTTGCTCTTGTAACGGTTTCTTGGATATGACTCCGACCGACAGAGTCTCTCCTCAGGTGCTTTGGAGCAGTACCGCTAATGCCGAATATGAAATCAACTATCTCTACAGCTATATCTGGGATTTGAATTCTGCTCCTACGGTACTCGGACTCACCGAATCGCTTACCGACGAGATGAAGTACACCTCGTATAACTATAACTCGCTTTGTTACATCCCATCTGAGGCATCTTACGGAGGAAACAACCTTACCGCAGCGTATGTCGACAGCTATTTCGGATACTGGGGCACCCTCTACACAGCCATCAGAAAGTGTAACGAGTCATTGGCCGACCTAGCCAAATACGGCAAGATGGCCGACACTGACAAGCCGCGTCTCGAGGCCGAAATCAAGTTTATGCGTGCATTCCTGTATTTCGAACTTGTAAAGCGCTATAAAGAAGTCATCATCTATAAGGATTTGAACGACATTCGTAAGGACGCCCCTCTCGGAACCGAAGAGCAGGCTTGGGACCTCATCCAGGAGGACCTCAAGTTCGCTGCTGAAAACCTTCCTCTTCCTGCTCAGGCCAATGGCCGTCTTAACAAGGGTACCGCCTACGGATTTACCACTCGCGCCATGCTCTATGCCAAGCGCTACGACGCGGTCATCACAGCAGCAGACGCAGTGAAGGAATTGGGATACGCACTTGAGGACAACTATTCCGACGCTTTCAAGCAGGGTAGTAAGGAAGCCATCCTTCAGTACCTGTTCAGCCAGAAAGACGGTGTTACCCATTCGTTCAATTTCTACTACACTCCGGGTGGTGACTATGCCATCGCAGGTCAGAATGGTGGTGCCTATGGCGTTCCTACACAGGAGATTGTCGAGAGCTACGAGCTCGCTACCGGCGGATTCCCGAATTGGACCAAATGGCACGGCACATCTACGGAGACACCTCCTTACGCACTCCTCGAACCTCGCTTCCAGGCTACCATACTTTATAATGGTTCGGACTGGAAAGGCCGCAAGATAGAGCCGTTCGTAGGCGGAACCGACGGATGGGCTACATGGAAGACGGATAAGGAACCTAAGGGCAAGACCGTTACGGGATATTATCTTCGTAAGCTCGTAGACGAATCCTACGATGTCGCTACGTCGGGAAGCAGCCAGCCGTTTACCTTCCTTCGCTATGCCGAAGTGCTTTTGAACAAGGCTGAAGCTTGCGCACTTGGCTCGAATAAGGACGAGACTATGGCTAACAACATCCTTCGCGACATTCGCGGACGCGTAGGTCTTCCTTATACTAACAAGTTCGGAACCGAGCTTATGTCTGCCATCAGGCAGGAGCGCAAGGTAGAACTTGCATTTGAGGGCCTTAGGTATTGGGACCTCCGTCGCTGGGAAATCGCCGACAAGGATTATCCTACCGGACTCTCCAACTATAAGAACCACGGTCTCAAGATAGAAGATAATGGTGACGGTACTTTCACCTACACTTATGTAGCTATCGACGACAAGGACCGTTCTTTCGAAAAGAAGATGTATCGTTTCCCTATTCCTCAGTCGGAATTGGACAACAACCCATCTTTCAATCACACTCAGCCAGATCCGGCTTGGAACTAATAGACAGGAAAATTTATGAAACGAATTATAAACATAGCATTGGCTTTTGCTCTGGCTCTGGGCTTCACCGCTTGTCACGAGCCGGAATATATACAGCCTGACGAGAATGCCACCAGAGGCATTATCAGCATAAAAGCCATTTTCCCGGACGGAAAATTTGCCGATCAGGTTTTGGGAACGTTGAATGTGACGGACCCGGATATGGACCGCTACGAAATTCCTATTCCGTGGTACTACCCTATCACATCCGACGATGCTACGATGATTTATATGACCAGCCTTCGCATTCAGGCTCAATTGGCCCCGAATTATAGGCTGGAACCGAGTCTGGGAAAGCTCGACCTCACCGAGGATAACAAATTTACTCTCAAGGGTCCCGATGGTTATTCGAAGGATATCATAATTACCGGCGATCGTCGTCTTCCGGATATGTGCGACCTTATTACGTTCAGCATTCCGGACCTTTTGGTGGACGGTATCATTAATAATGATAAGAAAGAAATTCTCATTCCTTATAAGGATGACCTCTCTGCCGTGAGCGTAAACGGACAGGTTTCTCCTCACGCGACGCTTTCTATGATAGGCAGCAAGCCGTGGAAGGAAGGCGAGAAGTATAACCTCAATTCGGGTCAGACGGTAACCGTATTGGCCGAGAATAAGACCAGCAAGGGAGTTTATACGGTTCGTCAGGGCGATCCTGAACTGATAGACGCCGGAATCAACACCTCATCGTTCAAGGAGCTCTTCAATCTGGACCCTGTTTCTGCACTCGGACTTCCTGCCGCCAGCGAACCTGCTTGCGTTTCTCTGGCTGGCATAGGCGCTAACATCGTAGTGAATGTGGGTGGAGGTCGTGCGCCGATTCTGGTGAACCGCTTCGACGGTTCGAAGGCCGGAACGATGAAACTCGGTGCTGCCGTAGCGGACGTCATCGCAGGAGATGAGGCTGAGCACGTGCTTCTGGCCAATTTCGCCGGCACCGACGAGACGGTAAACATCTATCGCAGTGACGATCCTACGAAAGACCCTGTCCTCTTCCACAGTTTCAAAAATCCGCTTGACGCCAGCTCAGGAAACGGAATTGGCCATAGAATGAAGATTTTCGGTAATCTCGACACCGAGGCTATCATTACCTTCACTGCAGAGGGTGTCGTAAAGGTAACCACAGCCAATCGTATAGTTTACCTGCACGTTCTGAACGGAAAAGTCGACGGTGACCCACAGGTGGTGAAATTTGCATTGAGCAATGTGGCTGGTTGGGCACAGGCGCCGGATCTTATGGCTACGGTGGTGCCTGCCGGATTGAATCCTCAGAGCCAAGGCTGGTTCTTGGATTTCTATTCGGAGAATATTGACCCAAGTATAACCGAAGGCGACAGCTATGTGCTGCACTATATCGACGGAAAGGGTAAGGATCATTTTGCAGACATAGTAGGAAACTGGGCGAATAACCCTAACTGCTTGGATTCGAAGATGTTCAACCATTCTACTTTTATGGCGCTGTTCGTGGTGAGCCACTTCCCTAAATGGGGTGTCGGACCGAAAGTCATTTTATACGACATCACCGATCCTACATCGCCGGCAAGGCTCGCGGAAACTACTCCGGAATGGTATCAGAAGGGAGATATCCCGGCTTCAGGAGCATCGGGCGACGTGTGCCTGTGCCCTTCTAAGGATGGATTCCGTATGTTCTTGTACTATTACGATCATATGTCGCAGTCGCTTGGCGCATACGTAGCAGATTGTATTAAAAAATAATATATGAAAAGAATCTCATTATTGACTTTGACACTTTGCGCTTTTCTCGCACTCGGGTGCGAGAAAAAGACGCAAGGCGGTATTCCGGAATGGCCGTGGGAAACACCGGACAAACCTACTCCGGAAGAGCCAAAACCAGATGAGCCGAAACCGGAAGAGCCATCGAAGGAATGGACGGACGTAACGAAAGACTACGCTCCTCTTCCTGAATACGTGAAAATTCTTAAGGCTCCTGCCAAGTTGCTGGATAGAAGTGCAGTGGCTTATATAGCCAGCATAGATCTTTCCAAGCAGGGATTCTCCGTATGGGGAATCAATGCTCCTGACCTTCAGGGTAGCGACGAGCCGCTTCAGACCCCTTCGCAGGTATGGGAGGCACAGGGGAAGCCTTCGGTCATAATTAACGCAGGTTACTTCTATGTCGACAAAAAGAAGTCGTATTCATCGAGTCTGGAAGTAAGTGAAGGGAAACTCCTGAGTCCGAACATTAACTATGCCTCGAAAGACTGGGTGAAGATGTATTATCCTACCCGCGGAGCATTCATAGAGCATAAGGATGGAACTTACGAGGTGGCTTGGACCTACTGGAAATCTTCTGATGCTCATTATATCTATGACACTCCTGCAGCGAACTCGTTTGATGCGGATCCTCTTCAGCAGCCGGATGCCAAGTTCCCGTCGAAGGGTAGGGTCTTCGAGGCTAAGAATGCCATAGGAGGTTCTCCTGTGCTCATTAAGGACGGTAAGATTAAGGATACCTATAAGGAAGAGCTCATAGACATTATGGCAGACGGAAAGCATCCTCGTACCGCCATCGGAATCACTAAGGACAAACATCTCATCCTTTTCGTGTGCGAAGGCAGAAATATGACGGAGGGAGTTCCGGGATACACCACGGGAGAGGTAGCACAGATTCTTCTCGACTATGGTTGCACCGATGCGCTTAACCTCGACGGAGGCGGCTCTACTATGATGCTCGTAAACGGAAAGGAGATGCTTAAACCTTCCGATAAGAAACAAAGAAGCGTAGCCAGCTGCGTTTATATTAAATAACAATGAAGAGAATTGGTTTCATTTGTTGCCTGTTGAGCTTCGCGCTTGCATTCGCGTCTTGTGAGAAGAAGGAAAACCATCCGCTTCCTCCTATTCCCGGAGGCGGTGAGGAAAAACCTACTCCGGGACCTACTCCTGAACCGACGCCGGGGCAGAAGGGGAAGTCTCGTTACATCTGGATAGATGCAGGCGGTAACTTCAAGGACTATGCGAACAACAGCGCGAAGATAGCATCTGACGTAAAGCGCATTAAGGAGACCGGATTTACTGATTTGGTAGTGGACGTGCGCCCTACTAACGGAACGGTGCTCTTCGCCTCGCGACAGGGTGAGCCCCTTCAGAAGATAGACGCTTGGGTGAATGGCAGTTATGTGTGGCTGAAGAGAACGGCCAATTTCGACTACCTTCAGGCATTCATCGATGCCGCCCGTGAAAATGGGCTTCGTGTGAACGCCAGCATAAACACTATGGTAGGCGGTTACCTATGTCCTTACGGACTGGGTAGTGACGGCCCTATTTTCAAGGATGCGAAGATGAAGTCGTGGGCTTCCGTCATAAACACGTCGGATGGACTCGTGAACACGATGGATTTAAACGATTCTTCGACCGATTGGGGCGCCAGATTCTTTAATCCGGCCCATCCGGACGCACAAGCTTACGTGCTGGGATTATTGGCCGACTTGGCCAAATACGACCTCGACGGTATCATTCTGGACCGCTGCCGCTACGACGACTATAGCCTCCAGAGCGATTTTTCGCAGGAGTCTCGCACTCAGTTCGAGGCTTATATCGGGAAGAGCGTGAAGAATTGGCCTACGGATGTGATGAAGGCCGGGCAGAAGGAGTTCAACGGCTGGTCGACGACGGCCATTCAGAAGCAGTGGCTCGAGTTCCGCGCCAAGGTCATTCACGATTTCGTGGAAAAGGCTGCGCAGACCGTGCACGAGGTGAACCCTAAAATCCGTTTCGGAGCATACGTGGGAGGCTGGTATTCAAGCTATTATTATTCGGGCGTGAATTGGGCTCATCCTAACTATGACCCTAAGGCTGCGGGGTACTATTGGGCAGGAAGTGCGTATAAGAATTATGGCTATGCCGACCATTGCGACTTTATGTTCATCGGGGCCTATGCGGCTGCGGACAGTATTTATGGAGATACTGAATGGACTATGGAGGGATTCTGCAAACAGGCTGCGAGACTTTTGAAGGGAGTTCCTTTCAGCGGGGGTCCTGATATAGGCAATTCAACCGGCTTTCCTGACGGTGGCCAGGGTGACAAGATGGGAGACATCGTGAACGTGTGCATTAATAACAGTACGGAAGGAATGTTCTTTTTCGATTTATGCCACGTTAAGATGTTTGACTACTGGAAAGACATTAAAAATGCTTTTGACAATTATTTACAAACACTAAATTAATAATTATCGTTTTATGAAAAAAACACTGTTTGCGCTTTGTGCGCTTGCTCTTGCTTTCGCTGCTTGCGACAAGACTGAAAAGCCTCAGATCGTACCGGAGCTGAAGCTTACTACTGAAGCTGCCATCACCGTTCCTCAGGCGGGTGATATCATTAACGTGACGTTTGAATCCAACGTTAATTGGACAGCTGCACTTGACGTAGAGAAGGACGTAGCCAGCCTTAACGTCAAGAACGGTACGAAAGAGGAAGGAAAGGTAAAGATTACCGTTATGCCTCTTACAGAGGACAACGCAGTTCGCACCATCACCCTTACCCTTACACCTGAAAATGGAAAGCCTGTGAATGTAGTTCTTAAACAGAACGGACCATTCGTGCCTTTCTTTACAGTTTCAGAGAAATCTCTCGAGTTCGGTGTAGAGGGTGGAACTAAGAATTTCACCATTTCTACTAACGTAGAGTATACAGTAACGGAAACCAGCATCGGTAAGTTGACTATCAATGGCGAGAATGCAGAGTATGTTATGCCTGCTACTTCACTGTGGTCACCTAGAAGAGAGTCTGTAATCTTTACTATCGAGTCTATCCAGGTTCCTGCAAAAGATGATGAAGGAAACGAGATTCCTGGCAAGACCGTAGCTATGACTGTAGTAGTCGGTTTCTCACAGGACGGACACATCGAATATTCTTACAAGACTAAGATGACCGATGAGATGAGGGCTGCTCTCCCTGAGGGTTCAAGCAGATTGGTAAACACCGCTCTTACGGCAGACCTTTTCCTCGTTTCACAGGGTCAGGATGTTATCTATGCATTTGACAGAAAGACAGGTGCGTTCGTATCGTCTAAGAAATTCGCATTCCCTATTTCCAGCATTGCAAATGACAGCGAAGGAAATATCGTAGTTCTTACAGGTGGTCAGGCAGAAAACGCTCCGATGACATTCTATTTCGTTCCTGCAGCTACTCCGCTCGACGAAAGTACTTATGTTAAGGGATTTGATGCTACCTGCCAGCACTATGGATATGGTTACAACAACATCTCCGCTAACGGAAATATCTTCAAGGGTGACGCTTTGATTACCGCATTCTGTGCTGCAGCAGGTGGTGCCTCACAGACAGTTTGTTGGGCACTTAAGGATGGTAAGAGAGCAGATGAAGGTAACATTACCGACTATATAGGTCTTCCTACAATGCTTGGCGACCCTAATATTTGGAGCTCAAAGTGGGGCGTTACAAGACACCTGACAACTAACCCTGCGGGTGGTATCTACTATGGTGCATACGACGGAACATATAACCTTCACTATAACGCATCTATGGCAAAGGTTAACTGGACAGCCGGTGTGTCAAGCGGTGGTAGCTGGGTAGATGGTATCTGCGCTATCGAGTTCGCAGACTGGAACAGCCACAAATATCTTCTCGCCTATAGTTATAGCTTCTTCGTAGGTTATAATTCTTATGTCGACGTATTCACGATCGACAATCCTGCAGAGCCTGTTCTCGTAGACAGAATCCCTGTTTTGACAGACTTCGGCGGAGAGGGTTCTACTTCAGCTGATATTTGTGTAGCAGTAGAGGACGGAAAACTCGTATTCTACGTAGCTGACTACACACACTATGGTGTAATCAAGGGTGTGATGAAAGCTATCTAATATACAGATATAGTCTAATTTCAAGGTCGGCAGGCATTTCGCCCGCCGACCTTTTTTGTGAAAACCCCAAGCTCTTCTTAGAGCATAGGAGTCATATAGAAGGGCACTAGCTTTACTTGGCCGTCTTTCCCGAGGTCTTTTGTGTAAATAAGATAACGCTCGGAGATGCGGGATGAAAACTTCTTGCAGAAGTCGTCCAAAGATGCGTGAGTCTTGTATCCCGACGATTTTACCTCGATGGGAATGATCTTGGAGCCTCTTGAAAGGAGAAAATCGATTTCATAAATATGCTTGTCATCTTTAGGCCAAGTGTAGTAAAATAGCTTGTTTCCGGATGCAGTAAGCATTTGTGCCACAAGATTTTCGTACACGTATCCGAGATTTGCGGATAGTTTATCGCTAAGCAGTTTGTCGTAAATGACATTTTCTGTATAACTTTTATCCCAGAATGCCATAGTGATGAACAATCCGGTATCGCCGACGAATATTTTATATTTCGTCTCGTCTCGCGAGAGTTCCATTCCCACGTTAGGGTCTGTGGTATGGTAAGCAAAATTCACAGCTTTGCTATCTTCGAGGTCTGCGAGCATTTGTAGCATTTTTTCGTTTTCGACAATATTAATAATGGTAGAAGGTTGAAAATGAGCAGCTTTTTTACTTAATTGGCCGGGAATGGAAAGGAAGAGTTTCGTGATGCGTCCGGTGGGGTCGATTTTACGAAAGTCATCTGCATAGAGCTTGACGATTTTACGCTTAACCTCATCGACTTTTCGGAGATTGTTAGTGTCCAGATACTCATTTACAGCCTGCGGCATTCCTCCTACAAGCATATAAAGGCGTAAGTTCTTTTGGGTTTCGCGATGGGCAGGGCCAAGAGGTTTTTCCATCTCCCAGAATCTTTCAAGCATAGGGAAGGTGGTTGCATCTCCTAAGGCCCAACGAAATTCTTCATAATCCATCGGGTACATCTGGATACTATCTTCTTCGCTTGGAATCGTAATGTTCTCGGTGTTCTTCTGTATGCTTATCAGCGAGCCTGTTTCGATGTAATCGTATCGCCCATCCTGCACTAGATATTTGATGGCTTGCCGGGCCAATGGGCATTTCTGAACTTCATCGAATATTATGACGGACTTTCTTTTTACAAGTGTTACGTGATATGCCTGCTGTAGGACCATAAAGATATAGTCCAAGTCCATAATGTCATCGAAAAGCGACTTGATGTCCTTTGATGCTTTGTTGAAATCGATCAATATGTATGACTCGTATTCGTTTTGGGCGAATTGCTCGACTATTGTGGACTTGCCCACACGTCGTGCGCCTTCTATGAGAAGAGCCGATTTTCCGTCGTTTTCTTCTTTCCAATGCTTGATTTGTTCGTAAATTTTACGTTTGAATATTCTGTTTGTCATAATTAATTGATTTTCTGATGCTAAGTTATATAATTTTATGTTTTCCCGCAAATTTTTTTCTGCGAAAACCTACCTCTCCCCGAAATTTAAAATGGCGAAAACCTACCTCTCCCCGAAATTTGGGAGGTATGGTAAAAAGTATTATCTTCACAAGGAGAAAAAGAAAAAGCACTATGGCATCACTACATAAAGTAATCGGGATTTGCGCGGGAGCATTGGCATTAAGCGTTATGGCAGCATCTTGTGGACCGGAGAAGGTTCCGGAGCCGACCCCGACCCCACCGACCCCGAGCATTCCGGTAGAGGATATTTATCTCACTGCGGCCACCCGCACGAAGGCCATTACCGACCCGGGTGCTACATTGGCCGTGGAGGTCGATTGTAACGATGAGTGGGACTTCGCATTGAGCGAGCCGTATTTCGTGGAGGTGTCCCGAACTAAGTCGGAGCTGGTGCTGGCGCTGGACAGGCTTTCTTTCGACGGCGACAGGAAGATTGGCATTAATGTCTATGCCAAGCGGGCCCCGGAGGTGAAGAAGGAACTTTCGGTGAAGGTGAAGTCGGCGCTGGGAATGGACGTGGCATTCGCCGATGATGGCAGTGCTAAGGATTTGTCTTCTAATAAGATGTTCATAAAGCAGGTGGAGGGGTCCGGCGCTGTCGTATATAAGGCTGGCGGAAAGAACGTGGTCAAGTTCTATTCTGAATTAGGCGGAAAGAGTACCGAAGGTTATTATAAAGTCGATTATTCTTCGGGCGCGACCCTTAAAAACGCACTTGCCGACGGTTATTCCGTGGAGGTGCAGTTTATGCTGGGGCAAAAGAACGAATGTAGTGGCGACGTTATGATGTTTTCTTCTATCGGCGATGGAGGTACGGGTGTCTTTCTCGCGGCCGGAAGTAAGGACATCGCCTTTTCTGCCAATGTGGGAGGAGAGTGGAAGGTGGCGAAAAGCGGAGTAGTTCCGGAAGTGGGCAGATACTATCACGTCACGGGCGTGTGGGACAAGTCGGCAGGGAAGGTGCGCATTTATGTGGATGGGGAGTTGAAATCGGAAGTGGATGCCGCAGGAGAGTTCGCGCTGTCGTCTTCGGTGGCCCAGCGGTGGCTCTGTATAGGAGGAAATTGTAGTTCAGGTAATTATGCCGATAAGTCGTGGAATGGAGACGTGGTTTTCTCGCGCGTGTACGATGCCGTGCTTCGTGCAAGCGATGTGTCCGAGCTCCGAAAGAGTGCCGATGTGGATTTCGGGACGAGCGAAGTGAAACTCGAGGACATTCTCTACCTTCCTCTATGCGTTTTGCCTTATGGGGGAGAGTACACCGTTTATGCGAACGGCCTCAAGTCGGCAGATAAGTTGAGATTCGAAAGTCTGGATGGAAAACACTCCGTGACTCTCGACGGCGTGGTGAAGGGGGATAGATTAAGCGTGAAATTCCCGACTGATTTCGTGGCGGGAAAATACAAGATGACGCTTCTTCGCGGCGAGGGAAGCGCCCCGGTAGGCCTGTGTGAACTGTCGTTCTCGAAGAATGCCCGTCCGGTTTCGCGCCCTGAAATCGTGGCGCACAGAGGCTTTCATAAGACGGTGATGGAAAATTCCATACCGGCTCTCGAGGCGGCACAGAAGGCAGGGTTCGACGCGGTGGAACTCGATATCTGGCTTACTACAGATGGCCGTCTGGCAGTGAATCACGACGGAAAGTGGAATGGAAAGTCGGTGCAGGACAGCAGTTTCGACGAACTTTCCGGCATTCCGACTCTCGAAGAATTCATCGTTCAAGCACGTAAATACCCTAAGACCAAGCTCGTCATAGAAATCAAGGAGCACTCTTCGGCGAAGCGAAATGCCGACTGCACTGCGGAGATGGTACGTATCGTTAAGGAGATGGGTTACGAAAGCACCGCCGAATACATCTGTTTCGACCTCGACGTGTGCAAGCAGATCGCAGCGGCCCTGCCAGGCACTATGGTGGGATATCTTTCCTCTACCTCAGACCTTCAGGGATTGAAGGACGCGGGCATAATGTGCGCAGACTTCTCCGATAGCTATCTCTTTAATAATCCGTCGCTTTTCGAGACGGCGCATAGCCTCGGAATGAAAGTGAACATCTGGACCGTCAACTCGGAATACGATATGAAAAAGGCCATCGGATTAGGTGTGGATTATATCACGACCGACAGTCCCGATGACCTTCAAAGAATCTTAAGCAGAATGTTTTAAGAGCGTCTGCGCTTCTCTGCGATTACGATGGCGGTAGCCACGCTTCTCTCGCCCGACTTATCGCTTGGCTTGTTGAGAATCTTGCCCTCGGCACCCACCATACAGGTAGAACCGCCTCCGTCGAGGTTAAGGGCATCCTTGCATCCTAGAGAGATGAATTTCTGGGCCAATTCCGACAGGGTGAAGCCGGCGCTGCCTCTTGCTCCACGTCCATCTGCCACGATGATGACGAGATTTCCATTCTCGGCGATGCCGACTGCGGTGCGATTGGCCCGAATGAGTCCTTGCGTACCTCCGGAATCCAGGCACTCGGCCCAATAGTTCTCCACTGCGACATCCTTGCCGTCCTGCACCAGTCTCGGACCGGCACCCACGGCCTCGAATGGCTTCCAAGTGAATGTGCCCGGGCAATAATCGGCGGTAGGAGGTGCGCTCATAAACGTCTCCGTCTTTTCGTTGTTATCCAGTGCCGACGGGAATGCGGTGTGCTCTGCCATAGGGACATTTGTGCAGTAAACCCAGTGGATTTCGAAGTGCCCGTCCCTGTCTTGGCCGATTGCGGAACGCACAGGGTACATCACCGTCTCCGGATGCTCGTCGTTAGGCCAATTGAAATCCGGCCAAGCTCTTTGCTCCACCTTTCCATGGTGGATGCACATACTTACAGATGTGGCCCCGGCGAAGTAGCCGGCATTCACTGCCAAGCATGCCGTCTTCTTGCTATCTGAAAAGTCTGCGAAAAACTGGCTTGGCTTCTTCTTGCCCTTCGCGAGCATACAGTTGAAGGTAAGGTTAGGATTGGCCTTGAAATCTATGGTCGCGATGAATCCCAGACATTTCTTACCGTCGGAGAGAACGTCTTCGAATTCCTCTACCGCCACTCCCTTAGGGTAGCCGTTCACCCAGCTCCAGTCCTCAGGTTCCGGCTTCGGCTCAGGTTCCGGATCGGGTTTTACGTCCGGTTTTTCCGGGATGTCCGGTACATCCGGGGTCGTGTTCTTGTCCCCGCAAGATGCACATAAAAACAAGGAAATGGTTAATGATGTTAGTATCAGATAAATTTTTCGCATAAATTTAAAATTTTAACTAAAACAAGGCAAATATGCGAATTATTATCGGGAAAAGTATTACTTTTGAGGATTATTAGACAAACTATTTTTAATAATGCGTAAAACTGTAATTAGGATTCTTACAATCTTACTGGGCTTGAGTATTGGTGTTCAAGCCATTGCACAGTCACGTACCGTAAAGGGCATAGTCAGCAGCGCTGAAGGTGTCGAAGTGGGCGTATATGTGTTTCAGAAGGGTCACGAAAGCGGCGCTACTATGACGGATAGCGAAGGTGCCTATACCATAGAGGTGGTAGGCGCGGACCCGGTACTGGTTTTCAGTATGGTCGGATATAAGGAAACCAGCGTGTCGGTGGGCAACCGCTCGACGATCAACGTGGTTCTCGAACTCGACTCTACATTCCTGGAAGATGCCGTGGTCGTGGGATATGGCCAGCAGAAGAAGGAAATGTTGATAGGTTCGGTGTCGCAGGTGACCAGCAAGGACCTTATGAAGGCTCCGGCGACCAATGTCTCCGGAATGCTTGCCGGAAGACTCGCCGGTATGACCTCCATTCAGAGCACCGGTACTCCTGGTGCCGATGGTGCGACGCTTCTGGTCAGAGGTCTTTCCACCTTCAACAACTCTACTCCTCTTGTCATCATAGACGGTGTGGAGGGACAGATCAACTACTTAAACCCTAACGACGTCGCTTCAATCACAGTGCTTAAGGATGCTTCTACGGCCGCCATCTACGGTGTCCGCGGTGCAAACGGTGTAATCCTCGTGACTACGAAGAGCGGTGGAGAAGGCGATACTAAAATCTCGTATGACGGTTCGGCTACCTTTACGAACAACACGGCTATGCCTCAGTTCTGTAATGCCGAGCAGTTCATCTACTATCATAACTTGGCCCGTACTATGGACGGATTCGATCCATACTGGACCGACGAAATGATAGGCTGGATGAAGGAGCAGGGAATATATGCGGAGACTGATTGGCAGAAAGTCATCTATAACAACTTCGGTTTCCAGCAGCAGCACAACATCTCTGCTACGGGTGGTACGAACAAGCTCAAGCACTTCACTTCCATAGGTTTCTTCGACCAGGATGGTATCTTGAAGAACACTGACTATCAGCGAATCAACATCCGCTCTAACATAGAGGCGAAAATCGCTGACGGACTCAGCCTCACGCTCAACATCGCAGGTAACACCTCGGAGCAGAATCTTCCGGGCTACAATATCGCGGCGGTGTCCGAGTTCAGCCCTATCACGGCAGCTTACTATGCCTTGCCTATATTGGCCACCGAGTATAATGGAAAACCGCTGACGTTCAATCACGGAACCTATTATCGCTCACCGCTGTCCTCTCTTACGGAGTCGGGTTACCAGACTACCCGTAGATATAATTTGGACACTCAGGCCAAGCTCGAATACGATTTCGAGAAGATGATAAAGGGATTGAAGGCTCAGGTCTTCTTCGGATATAATTTCGGATTTACCCAGAATATGAACTTCATGCACTCTCACGAGGTGTACAGGTTCACCGTAGAGACGAAGAAGATAGATACTCAGGTATCTCAGGGTATTCCGGAGAATAACTTCAACAAGTCCGCTTCTTACGGATGGAACTATACCCTTCGTCCGCAGATCGACTATTCTCGTACCTTCGGAAAGCACAGCGTGTCTGCCGTATTGTTCTACGAGCAGAATGCCGGTTATTCCGACACTATGACGAGCTATAAGAAAGGATACTTCGCCGAGTTCCCTATAGACATCAGCTTGGGCGTGACCCAGAGTGGTTCTCAGCCAAGCGGCTCGCACGCTTGGAGGACAGCCCTCGAGTCGGTGGCATCGCGTGTCGATTATTCTTTCGACGGAAAATACCTTTTGGGCGTTACGGCACGTGCCGACGGCTCTTCGAAATTCGCTCCTGGTCATAGATGGGGATTCTTCCCGTCGGTGGCTGCAGGATGGATTATGAGTAAGGAAGACTTCTTCTTCCCTCTTAGCGGAACCGTAGATTTCCTTAAGCTCAAGGCCTCATACGGCGTGCTGGGTTCGGACGATACCTCGAAGGACCTCTATTATAGAACGTATGGTATTACCACTAATACGTTCATCATCGGAGGTCAGCCTCGCTCTACATTCTATTCTACGGGATATGTTCACGGAGACCTTACTTGGTCGAGAACTAACGTATATAACATAGGTGTCGAAACCAAGCTTTTCGGAAACAAGCTCTCCATCGATGCGGATGTGTTCTATAAATACACCTCACGAATCCTGGAGTACGACTCGGTAGGAACGTATTCTCCGTCGCTCGGCGGCAATTTCCCTACTTGGATGAACTCCGGAAGTATGGACAATAGAGGTTTCGAGCTGACGGTACGTCACGACAACTGGTTCTCCAACGGGCTTAGCTATAACGTAACGGGAATACTTTCTTGGTCTAGAAACAAACTTCTCTCGAAACGCATTTCCGACAACCATCCTACATATCGTGCGGTTTTAGGACAGCCTATCAATTCCTTCTATGGTTTCCACGCAATGGGTCTTTTCCAGAGTGAGGAGGAAGCAAGTGATTGGCCTGTAGCTCCTACCGGATATAATGAGGCAGGTTCCATCAAATATCAGGATGTGAACGGAGACGGGCAGATTACTTCCGGTGCCGATTATGTGAAGATAGGTCGCAGCCAGATACCTGAGATGACATTCTCGCTCAATGCCGAGGTAAGCTATAAGGGGTGGACTCTTTCGGCTCTTCTTCAGGGCGCCGCTCTGTGTAACTATATGCTCTCGGGAGCTTATAACAACACCATAGACAATACTATGTTCACACGCGCCTTCTACGGTGGCGGTAACTCCGTGCTTTATTTGGTGAAGGATGCTTGGAGACCGGACAATCCTAATGGAAAATATCCTAGACTCTCGGCTCTTACTAACGCAAGTAACGCATGGGCATCGGATTTCTGGATTAAGGACGGCTCTTACCTTCGCCTGAAGAATATGCAGCTCTCTTACTCCATTCCGCCGAGCGTGCTTAAGAAGGCTGGAGTATTACAGAGAGTATCCGTCTATGTAGCGGGAACGAACCTGCTTACATTCAGTGACTTCAAATATCTCGACCCTGAGAATCCAGGTATCGCGAACGGTTATTACCCGCAGCAGAGGACGTTCTCGGTAGGTATGAACTTAACATTCTAAGGAGGTTATGATGAAAAAGACATTTATACGTTTGGCCATATTCGCTTCGTTGTTTAGTGTAGCAACAGGCTGTAACGGCTTTTTGGATAGGACTCCTGAAGATAAGTTTACAGGAGACATCATCTGGGGGAATCAAGAAGCCCTCGAGTACAATGTTTATAATTTCTATGCATACCTCAAGTATGCTACGGAAATAAGCGATCCGGGCTCATTTACCGATGCCTATTCGGATTTGGTAAAGAGTAGCTCTTGGAGTCAGTATAATCACTCTTTCAACCAGGTGCTTCTTCAGGCAGCCGTGTTCTCGAAGGAGTCCGGTGCAGGTCCTTTCGAGTGCTGGACCACTAACTATACCCGCATCAAGAGATGTAACGAGTTCCTCGTAGAGGCTCCTAAGCATTACGATACTTACGGTAAGGAATGGCTTATGACCAGGGAAGCCGAGGTGCGTTTCTTCAGGGCTTTGTGCTATTTCCAGCTCATACGTCTCTACGGCGGAGTGGTTCTTCGTACGGAAGAAGGTGGACTGGATCAGGGCTTTGTCGAAGAAAATAACCCTAACGACGCTAACGACAAGCCTCGCTCTTCGGAAAAGGAAAGCTGGGCACTGGTATTGTCCGACTTGAACTTCGCCGCTCAGAACCTTCCTAGTAGTTGGGAGAAAGAGCAGAGCGGACGTCTTACTAAGGCTGGTGCCTATGGATATTTGAGCCGTGCAGCTCTCTGGGCAGGTGAATGGAAAGCGGCTGCAGATGCTGCGGATTCCTGTGCCAAGTACGGCGGCGCATTGGCCAGCTCTTACGCTAAGGTATTCTCGGACCAGGGTGTAGCAGAAAACCTTATTACCGTGACATTCAGCTCTTCCGGACAGACCGGCCTTACGCATCGTCACGACCAGTTCTTCCGCCCTATAGGCGACGGACCTTTCCATAACAATGCGACTCTTTATTGCGCGTTCGGCCCTACCGCAGAGATGGTAGACGAATACGAGATGGCAGACGGAAGCGAGTTCGACTGGGCAGTAAATGGTTCGGACCCTTATACCGGACGCGAACCACGCTTCTATGCTACGGTTCTCTATAACGACGCTCTCTGGGAGGGTCGCCGTATCCAGACTTATGCAGGCGGTACTGACGCGCGTCAGAATTTCAAGCGCACGGGAGCAGTGCAGTCTACCACTACCGGCTACTTCTTCAGGAAGTTCTTGACCGAAGATCAGCAAGGGTGGGAAAAGAACGGTAGCAGCCACTTCGGAATCTTCCTTCGTTATGCGGAGGTTCTGCTTAATAAGGCGGAGGCTCTGGCGCAGATGGGCGATTTGGCCAATGCTACCATCGAGCTGAACAAAGTTCGCGAGCGCGTGGGCCTTCCAGGACGTGCCACTGCGGCTTCGCTCGAAGAGTTTATGGGCTATATCAGACACGAGCGCATCGTGGAACTCGCCGGCGAGGGATTCAGGTACTGGGATTTGAGAAGGTGGAGATTGGCCGAAGATGTGATTAATGGCCAAGTGGTTCACGGCGTAGATGTTACCAAGAAGCCGGACGGCACGTTCTCTTATACCAGAATCGACGTGGACGACGCTTCGAAAGGAACCAGAGTGTTCCCTGAAAGATATTATCGTTTCGCAATCCCTATCGCGGAAGAGACGAACAACAAGCTGTTCGGAGAAAACAATGAGGGTTGGTAGAATTAATTGACAGTAAGATGATGAAAAAGGTATTGGCATTAATGGCACTGAGTGTCGCTTTGCTGGCATCGTGCGTAAAGGCCGACATAGACCCGGCCTACGATATGGAGAAGTATCCCGTAAACTGCTCGGTTATAGCTGCATACTGTTTTCCTGACAAATCGCCTAAGGCGACTCAGGTGACCGGCAAGATCAGCAAGGAACCAGATGCGGACGGAAAATACTTGATAGAGTTCGTCATTCCTAGAGATACGGAGGCGAAGTACTATGACTTGACACGTCTTAAGATTAAGATAAACGTAGATTACGACGTGTATGTGAACCCACCTCTGGCCGGTGTTCACGACCTCGACGATAAGACTAAGGATATCACTATTTCATCTCCTCTTACGGGAGAAAAGAAGGTGTATACCTTGAAAGCATATAAATCCAGAAAATAAAAATCGATAAAATGAAAATTAACAAACTCTTTACACTTGCTGCTGTAGCGGCACTGTGTTTTGCATCTTGTAAGAAGGATGATCCGATAACTCCGGAACCTACTCCGGAACCTAAACCGGAGGTAAAATCCGAAGAATGTAAACTTATCAAATTGGTAGCCGTCACTTCTGCCGGCGAGATCGAGGCTTCTCTTTTCTCTAATGAAAAAGTAGCGGAAATTAACTATTTGGGTGAGCATTTCGAAGGCTTGAAGGCTGCTACCCTTCAAGTGGAAGTTTCCCCTAAGGCTACTACCGACCTTAAGGAAGGAAAGGTATATGACCTTACTACGGAAAAGGTAGAATTTACCGTTACTGCCGAGGATGGTGTGCACAAGGCTACTTGGAAGATTGAAGCCGTGGAGGCTGAGGTCGTTCTTTCTTGCGAACCGGTGGATCAGAATGTTCCGGGTAAGTTCGGTATCGTGGACGTATCCAAATTGGGCTCATCTGTGGCCTTCTGCGGAGTGGATAAAATCGCCACCATTAATGGTGAGGTTTACGATTTCGATGCTAATAAGGTCGGAGACCTGAATATGGAAGGAGTTCCTGCAGGTGCCATTATGCTTAGCATTAACAATGACGTAAATGGTGTGGTAATCGCTAATTTCGGCTTCGATAAGGAAGGAAATCCTACTACTGTCGGAGATAACATTAATTATGGTTATACATTCGCATGGAAGGACGGCTTTGACAAGGCTCCGATTATAGTTTATACTAATGTTAACAACGAGCCTAATAATAGAGGCAATTCATTCGGCTATATGAACTGCGGAGGCGATGTTAACGGAGACTTCCTGCTTTGCGCCATATTCGCTGGTCGTGGTGCTACTACGAACCATCACGTATGGGAGTTCCATAATGGTGATTTCTCAAAGCCTAAGTGGCATAATTTCAAGACTGATTATGTTTCAAACGATGGTAACTGGGGACAGATTATCGCTCCGGCATCAGGTAACGTCAACGGCACATTCTTCATAGGTGACTCTATGGGAGACAACAAGGGATATCACGTTTATACCCGCCAGGGCGTACAGAATACGGGAGAGGACGTAGCTCTTCAGGGTACTACTAAAACTACTGTCCCTGGTGTTCAGGGCGCAGGTATTCCTGAGGGAAACGCCCAGTATGGTAATTTTTCTACAGGAAACATAAAGGCATTTATGCTTAATGGTACTCCTTATGTCATCACGGCTTCTACAGGATGGCCTGAGGTATACATCACCATTCAGAGTAATGACCCTGCCGATGAGAAGAACCACTATCTTCTCAAGACTCAGTATTTCAGTGCTTCTCAGGTTATTCCTTCTGCAGCTTATGTTTACGATGCTGCAAACGATAAGGGACAGGTACTGCTTTTGGGAGGTACAATCGTAATAGCAAGATATGAGATTAAGCGCGAGATTGTGTAGTCGTCTAATCTTTATGGCAATAGTTTTCTCTGCTGCGGCTGCGGTTTTTGCGGGTTGTGGCAGAGAAAACCATTCTAAAGAGAAGACTATCACGGCCTGGATATGTTCCGACGCTAATTTTCAGCGTTTTGCGACTAAGGATTCAGTGGACTGGTATCTGGATAAGATAAAGGCCACGGGATTCAATCAGGTCTGTGTGGATGTGAAAGGTGCCGACGGATTCGTGCTTTATAACAGCGACTTCTTGCCTGAATTCAAGGGCGAGTATGGCTTTGTGCTCGAAAACAGGGGCTGGGATTATCTCGGCTACTTCATAGAGCAGGCACATAAACGTGGCATCAAGGTGATGGCATCGGTAGCTCCATTTTCGGTCGGTGTCGCCTGCAAACAGTTCGGAGCGGTGTATGAACGCCCTGAACTTCGCCAATACACCTGCGTGGAATACACTCCTGCGGGTATGATGAAACTCGAGGACGACCTGTCCGAAGTGGGCGTGAACCTGAACCCTTGCTTGAAATATAGCCAGGACTACGGCCTTAGAACTCTTCGCGAGGTGCTCTCGCAGTACGACATAGATGCGCTGTGTCTGGATTATTGTCGTTACCCCGGAGGAAAGACCGATTTCTCGGACAGCTCGAGAGTCGCTTTCGAAAAGTACTTGGGACACGAATTGAAGGCCTTCCCTCAGGAAATCTTCACTTACGGACCCGACGGAGAGGAGATTCCGGGCAAATACTACAAACAGTGGTGGACTTGGCGCGGAATAGTCATAAGAGACTTCATCGAGCATGTTAAGCTGCTCAGAGACGAGCTCCGTCCGGACTGCAAGCTCGAGTACTGGGCCGCTTCTTGGCTGCACGCCATCTATCGTAACGGCCAGAACTGGGGTTCACCTGACATCAAGTGGTACGAGGGCCTTAACTGGGCCGACGAGAACTATTATAAGGCGGCTTTTGCCGACCAGCTCGACGTGTTCATCACCGGAACCTACCTCGAAAAGGTTTGGGGCATCGAAGATAACGAATCCATCGAGTTCGGACTTATGCGGGCCAATCGTGATATCGGCGACGCTTGCACCGTGGAGGGCTCCATCTACGCCATAAACCATCTCGAGCAGTTCGATGACGCTTGTTATCTGTGCCTTCGCGATACGCAGGGACTGATGGTCTTCGATCTCTGCCAGATAGTCAGCAACGATCTTTGGGATAAGATCAAGAGCGGAATCGACCGTTATAAGAAGGAATGTAAATGAAAAGGGGACTGATAGCACTTCTCTGCGTGTGTGTGCTTTTCTCTGCGTGTGAAAAGCCCACTGCTCCTACTCCTACCCCGGACCCTGGTACGGAAGTTCCTACTCCTGATCCGGAACCTACTCCTGATCCCGAGCCTACTCCGGAACCTGAACCGACTCCGAAGGTCGAGAAGGATCGTTCGTTGTGGGTGAGCGCTACAGTAAATTGGGGCAGACTCCGCACGAAAGGAGACATTAAGACTTGGGTGAAGAGAATAAAGAACAACGGCTTCAACGAGATTATCCTCGAGGTGAAGCTGATGGAAGGCGGCGTGCTTTACGAGTCGGACATTCTCCCTATGCGTACTGAGTATAACGGTATTACTCGTAATTTCGATTACCTGCAGTACTTCATAGAGCAGTGCCACGCTAACGGCATACGCCTCGGTGCTGCTATGACCGTGTTCCCGACCCATGGGCTGGGCGAGACGGCCAAATATAAAGACTCCGACTTCGAAGGTCGTTACTGCCAGGAAATACTCTCATCGGCCGGGGTGACTGATATCAGAAATAACCCTAACGACGGCATCTTCCCATTCCTTAATCCTGCCGACGCTTTCGTAAGGCAGTTCGTTATGGATGTGGTCGAGGAAATCGTTACGAAATACGACGTCGATTCCTTTACGCTCGATTACTGTCGCTATCAGAACTACCACTCGGATTTTTCGGAGACCACTCGCGAAGCCTTCCAAAAGGCTATGGGCGTGATGGTAAAGAATTGGCCGGGAGACCTTTATAGAGTCACCGACGATGGTAAGGACGTGTTCGGACCGCAGTGGAATCAGTTCGTCGAGTGGCGTACGTCCGTCATTACCGGTTATGTGGAGGAAATCGGCAGACGCATAAAGGCCATAAGGCCGGATTGCAAGTTCGAGTATTGGGCCGCGTCGTGGTGGCCGCTCTGGAGCACCGGTCAGAACTGGACTTCGGATAAGAAGAATCTTACCGGAAGTTACTGGTGGGCTACTCCGGACTACTACAAGACCGGATTCGCGAAGTACCTGGACGTGTTCCAGAATGGAGCCTATATGAAAAAGCTGTTTCCTGAGTATGATGGAGAAACAGTATCATATCAGCTGTCTATGGGTAAGGGTTATATTAAGGGCGATTGCCGGATGTATGGTTCTTATACCGTGGCAGGAATCGATTTCGACCCGGGCGAGGCGGCGCATTGGTGCCTTAAGAACACCGACGGACTTATGGTTTTCGAGCTGTGTCACGTAGACAACAATTCCTACTGGTCCAGCATCAAGGCGGGAATTACCGCTGCGATAGAAGACGGAAGCGCCTACGTTCAATAAAAAGTTTTCCCTTGAAATAATACGTGCGGCCTTGTTTTATAGCAAGGCCGCTTTTTTAATATAAACGAGCATAAAATCGGGAGATTTTTGTAAGTTTGTGAAAAATAACATTACTAATCCAATGATTGAGAAGAAACAGTTTTACACATTTAAACCATTCAATGGGTATAATATATTCAAGGCACCTATGGGGGTGGTGATAAATGAATAGTTGAATGGATGGTAAAAACGAAATAATAAAAATCTTTGGTGTAGTCTTAGTAGAGTGCGTGCTTCTATTCTGTACTATTATGGCGAGCGATAATCTTTATTTCTATGGATATAGTGGCGAGGTCTATAATTATGATTTGTCCTCGGTAAGGTCAACGGACATAGAGAAGTTTGAATCACTTAAGCTCGTGTGGCATGCTAAGACGGGTGAAGTCTGTGTTTATAGTCAAGATCAGGTTTTGGATACTGTCCTACTATATCACAATAATGCAGAAATACTCGAAATTGCTTCATATAAACATAAATACTATGGAGATTCCATAGCTGTATTTTATTATCGAAAAAAGATTAGCCCATACAGGTTTTGCAATTTATTTTATGATGAGACTGATTACATTCCAGACAGTTTATCGTCAGAGGCACAATCCTTTGATTATATCGAATATATGACAGATCGACACAAGACGAGATACTTAAGCATAGAAATTAAAGAATTAAGTCTTTGTAATAAAGCTAAATATGCGGATAATTTGCTTAGGGTAGATACTTTGTACCTATATGTGTCATCTGTATATCCAGACGATATTTATGCGTTTTCAAAGGAATCAATCAGTCGGGTGAGAGACTATTTTTACTTTGATTGGGGGTACAATTGTTATGCAGTTAATGTTAATCTATGTATTGATTTAAATAAAGAAGGCGTTTTATTGGAAAAGGGTAAATATGGAAGTTTGTATTTAATTCCAGGGATGAGGGATTTTGATATAGAAATGCGAATGAAAAAAGATGTCGATGGAAAATACAGACTTACCGGAGTGATTCCCGGGAGGGATACTTTAGAACACTATACACTGTACGATGATGAGTGGTGCTTTAAGTCTATTAATAAAGCTGTGTATAATTATTTTTACTAAAATGCGTATATTTGCTCGTAAATGAACGAGGAATTAAAAGAATTAGCTTCTAAAGAATATAAAGAAGGTTTTGTTACGGATATAGAGCAGGAATATGTGCCGAAAGGACTTTCCGAAGACATTATCCGTATGATTTCCGAGCGGAAGGGGGAGCCGGACTGGCTCCTCTCTTTCCGCTTGGATGCGTTTAGACGCTGGCAGGAGATGACTCCACCCACTTGGGGGCACGTCAAGCTGCCGAAGATAGACTTTCAGGACATAGTGTACTACGCCGCCCCCAAGACTCGCACGAGCGATGAGCGAGAGATAGACCCGGAGCTCGAAAAGACTTTCGACAAGCTGGGCATTCCGCTGAAGGAAAGGGACTTTCTCGCAGGCAAGGCCTATTCTAACGTAGCCGTTGATGCGGTGTTCGACTCGGTGAGCGTGGCTACCACCTTCAGAAAGACATTGGCCGAGAAAGGCATCATCTTCTGCTCCTTTTCGGAGGCAGTGCGCGAATATCCGGACCTGGTGCGCAAGTATCTGGCGAGCGTGGTCCCGGTCGGCGATAATTTTTACGCCGCCCTTAACAGCGCTGTCTTTTCCGACGGCTCTTTCTGCTACATCCCTAAGGGGGTGAAGTGCCCGATGGACCTTTCCAGCTACTTTAGGATTAACGCCAGTGGTACGGGCCAATTCGAACGCACCCTCATCGTCGCCGACGAGGGCTCGACCTTGAGCTATATGGAGGGCTGTACGGCGCCTATGCGCGACGAGAACCAGCTTCACGCAGCCGTAGTGGAAATCGTGGTGGAGGCTGGTGCCGACGTAAAGTACAGCACGGTGCAGAACTGGTATCCGGGCGATGCGCAGGGCCGTGGCGGCATACTTAACTTGGTGACTAAAAGGGGTATCTGTAAGGGCGAGGGTTCGCACTTGAGCTGGACTCAGGTGGAGACGGGCTCGGCCATTACTTGGAAGTATCCTTCTACCATACTGAAAGGAGATAACAGCTCCTCGGAGTTTTATAGTGTGGCTCTCACGAACAATTATCAGATGGCTGACACGGGCACGAAGATGATTCATATAGGAAAGAACACGAAAAGCCGTATCGTCTCGAAAGGTATAAGTGCGGGACATAGCGAGAATTCCTATCGTGGACTCGTGCAGATGGGGCGTGGCACGGATGGTGCGAAGAATTACTCGCAGTGCGACTCTCTGTTGATAGGATCGCAGTGCGGAGCTCACACTTTCCCGGTAATAAAGAGTATGAATCCAAGCGCGGTGGTGGAGCACGAGGCTACCACATCGAAAATCAGTGAAGAAAAGCTATATTACTGTGCGCAGCGCGGAATAGGACCGGAGGAGGCTGTAGGACTGATAGTCAATGGCTATGCTAAGGATGTACTGCAGAGGCTTCCTATGGAATTTGCCGTGGAGGCGCAGAAACTGCTCTCCATTTCGCTTGAAGGAACTGTAGGTTAGTAGAGTATGAACTATTTGGATATAATCACATCTGTTCTGGGACTTACCTGCGTGTTTCTCGCAGGTAGGAACAGTAAATATAATTTCTGGGTGGGATATATGTACACGTTCGCATTGGCATTGATGTTCTGGAACAAGCATCTCTATGCCAGTCTGTTCTTGCAGCCCATATCCTTGTGCATAAATCTGCTGGGGCATTGGCGCTGGACCCATCCGAGGGCGGAGGAGGAATCTGCGATTGGCCATAATAACTTGAAGGTCACGGCGCTCTCGTGGCCGCAGAGAGGATTGGCCATAGCATCGGTGTTCGTGCTGGCAGGGCTGTGGGGCTGGTTTTTGGAGAAATTGGCATTAGGGGACCCGATTCCTTATCTGGATGCTTGCGTCACGTCGTTGATTCTGCTTGCGCAGCTGCTGTCGGCCCTGAAAAAATGGGATTGCTGGATAGCGTGGCTGGTGGTCAATGTCACGCAGATAATTTTGCACATAAAGGTAGGGCATGTCTTTATGCCTATAGTGTGCGCATTGTATTTGATAAATGGAATTTGGTCTTTATACAGCTGGGTAAAGACTTATAAAAAAGGAGAATAGAGTATGAGTGAAGTGCTTTTGGAAATAAAGGGCTTGAAGGCCAATGTCGACGGAAAGGAGATTCTGCACGGGGTGGACCTGACGATTAATCGCGGAGAGGTGCACGCTGTGATGGGCCCTAACGGTGCGGGCAAATCCACTTTGGGCGCAGTGCTTACCGGAAAGCCGCATTACGAGGTGACAGCGGGCAGCGTCGTCTATAACGGGATGGATCTTCTCGCGATGAGCCCGGAGGAGCGTGCTTGGGCAGGACTTTTCCTGAGCTTTCAGTACCCTATCGAGATACCGGGAGTGAGCCTCGTGAACTTTATGAAGGCGGCGCTCTCTTCAAAGAGAAAGGCTCAGGGACTGCCGGAACTTTCGCCTGCCGAGTTTTTGAAGTTGCTGAAGGAGAAGATGGCGCTGGTGCAGATGCGTAGCGATTTGGCCAAGCGTGACGTGAACGTGGGGTTCTCCGGAGGAGAGAAGAAGCGTTGCGAGATATTTCAGATGGCTATGCTCGAGCCGGTGCTTTCGATATTGGACGAGACGGATAGCGGATTGGATGTGGATGCGCTTAAGATAGTGGCTCAGGGAGTTAATGCGCTTCGCTCGCCTCAGACTGCCTCGATTATCATTACGCATTATCATAAATTGCTCGAATATATAGTTCCCGATGTGGTTCACGTGCTTAAGGACGGACGTATAGTCAAGACCGCGGGTAGGGAATTGATTTCGCAGATAGAAGCTAACGGATTTGAGGGAATCGATGAATAGGGAAATATACATATTGGGAGAGACTGTCCTTCCTCCGGTGGTTAGGCTCGAAGCGGGCGAGAAACGCAGCGCCGCATTCGTGGTGCCTCGAGGTGTCAGCGGAAGTTTCGAGGTGGTGTATGAATTGGCCGGAGAAGGTGCGGAATTGGATTTGACGGGCGTCTACGCTTGCTGCGGGGAGCAGAAGGTGGATTTCCGCATCACGGTAAGGCATCTGTGCGCGGGGTGCGTATCGCATCAGTTGTTTAAGGGATTGGCCGAAGATGAGGCGAGGGTGAAGTTCGAAGGACTGGTCTATGTGGCCGCTGGGGCAGAAAAGACGGAGGCGCTGCAGGAAAATCACAGCCTGCTGCTGTCCGAGAATGCTTTCGTGCAGAGCTCTCCGCAGCTCGAAATCTATGCCGACGATGTGGTCTGCTCGCACGGCGCCACGGTGGGTTCGCTCGACGAGAATGAGCAGTTCTATATGCGTTCGAGGGGCATATCCTTAGAGGAGGCTCGCAGACTCCAGATTTTGTCGTTCCTTTCGCCTGTACTGGAGGGCTTGCCTGAAAAGAAAATTATTACTATATTTGCGTCCGCTCTCGGGTAGAGCATATTAACTATTATTATTAATTTATAAAACAGATTCACAATGGCTGTTAAAATTCGTCTTCAGCGCCACGGTAAGAAGAATTTCGCATTCTTCCACATTGTAGTGGCAGACACACGTGCTCCACGTGATGGTCGTTACATCGAGCAGATCGGCTCTTACAATCCTAACACTAACCCTGCTACTATCAATCTCGATTTCGATAGGGCTCTTGCTTGGATAAAGGTCGGTGCTCAGCCTAGTCTCGTATGCCGCAGAATCCTTTCTTATGAGGGTGTTCTTCTTCGTCATCACCTCGACGGTGGTGTAGCTAAGGGTGCTCTTACACAGGAAGCTGCAGATAAGAAATTTAACGACTGGAAGGCACAGCGCGATGCTAAAATCGACGCTAAGGTAAACGGACTTCGTAACGAGGCTGTAGCTAAGGCTAACGCCGCTCTCGCTGAGGAGTCTAAGGTTAACGCTGCTAGAGCAGAGGCTATCGCTAAGCGTGCCGCTGAACTCGCTGCCGCTGCTGCCGCTAAGGAGGCAGAGCAGGCTGAAGAGGCTCAGGCAGAGGAAACTCCTGCAGAGGCTTAATGCTTCAGATAGCGAAAATTTTAAAATCTAACGGAGTCGAAGGAGGATTGCTCGTAAGTGCACCCGAATTTGACCTCGAAACCATCAAAGGTCCGGTACTCATCGAGTTCGATGGGTTACCGGTTCCTTTTTTTATGGAAGAATGCACCCCGAGAGGTGTGAACAAATACATTATTCGTCTTACCGATGTCTGCTCCCTAAAGGATGCGGAAGAGATGGTGGGACGCGACATCTACATCGAATCCGATGGCGACGACTCTGCCGAGGACGAAGCAGATTTCATAGGCTGGAAGGTCTATGACCGCGGAGAACTATTGGGTGAGATCTGCGATACGGAGCCCATCCCCGGCAATTTCTGTCTTTACGTAAGCCGTGGCGATGGCGAAATTATGATTCCACTTCACGAAAACTTCATCGAATCCGTCGATTCCGACTCTTCTTCGCTATTTTTAGACCTTCCCGAAGGCCTTTACTAGTTGCAATTTGTCGTAAAGTTTTATAAATTTGGCGGTTGCTTTATTTTTATTAAGTTTGAAACCGCTATTAAGACTATATATAATCAGTGCCATAATACTCTTTATGGCAGCATCTTGTGAAAACGACCCGGCATCTCCGGACGTTCCGCCTACTCCGAAGCCACCTGTAGAAGAAGTGGTAGAGGGGAGAATACCCGTAATCAAAGTTTTTACCACCGACGGCCAGAGCGTAGTGAGTAAGGAAGAATACAAGACCGGAACTATCGCCATCAGCGACCCGGACCACCTGTGCTGGGACATAACCGAATTCAAGGCCAATTGCAGCATACGCGGACGCGGCAACTCCACTTGGGGAATGCCTAAGAAGCCATACAAAATCAAGCTCGACGAGAAGGCGCGCATCTTCAATATGTCTAACGACAAGGAGTGGTGCGTATTGGCCAATTATTGCGACAAATCCCTGCTTCGAAACATCACGGCGATGGAGATTTCCCGTAGGCTCGGCTTCAGCTGGACTCCTAAGATGACTTCGGTAGAGTTCTATCTGAATGGAAGATACGAGGGTGTCTACACCTTCTGCGAGCATAAGAAAGTCTCAAAGGAGAGGGTTAACATAAACGTCGACGCCGGAGACATACTCTTCGAAATAGAGCAAAGCCTCGACGAGCCTGTCTGCTGGACCACGCAGCACGGTGCACCGATGATGTTCACTGACCCGAAGAACCCTACCGCCGAGCAGACTGCCTATGCCAAGTCCTTCTTCAAGGGATTCGAAGACGCGCTCTGGGCCAAGCAATTCTCAACCGTATACTCGAAGTACATAGACAAGGATTCCTTCATCGACAATTTCATAATCCAGGAACTTACGAAGAATGTGGACGGGAACCTCAGGAAGAGCACCTTCCTGACCCTTCCGAAAAACGGGAAGTTGGAGATGTATTACGTCTGGGACTTCGACATCACCTTAGGAAACTGCGATTACTATAACGATGGCTTGCCTACTTGGAAAGGCTGGTGGATAAAGGACCAGGGTGCGATAGGTCGAAACCACGGCTGGTATTACAGGCTCTTTATGGACCCTGACTTTACGGCTCAGGTAAAGGCCAGATGGATAGAGGTTTATCCGCAGCTTGAGACGATACCGGACTTTATCGACAAGCAGGTGAAGATTCTCGGCGATGCGCCTGACAGAAATTTCAAGCGCTGGAACATATTGAATACTTATGTATGGCCTAACGCTAAGGTTACCGGCTCTTATGTCGGAGAAGTGGATTGGCTGAAAGAAAACTATAAAAAAAGACTAGAATGGCTGGATTCTCAAATAAGAAGCTGGTAGTTAGCCTGCTCGTTCTCTTTTCCCTAAATGCCGCGGCCTATGACGTGCGTACGGATTTGCAGAATTTGGATAATGTGCTTTCGCGGAGCGAAGAGTTCGAATTGATTAGAAATAACCGCGTTCAGCGCCTGGAGTTGGAGTTGAATTCGGAGTATTCCCGCGACGATGCCAGAAAGTATGCCTTGTACACCACTCTTTTTGAAGAGTATTATCCATATCAGTTCGACAAGGCCATGGATGTGCTCAATCGTCAGGAGCAGCTCGCCGCGAAGCTGAAGGACAAGGAGTTAATTACCCAAACCATCCTTCGAAAGGCTAATCTCTACACTACGGGAGGTTTCTATAAGGAAGCCGAAGATGTGATATCGGGGGTGGATACGCTTTCGTTCTCCCGCGCGAGCAAGCTTATATGGTACGATTTCCGTCAGCGCTACTGTCACGACTTCCTCTCGAAGGACAGAAAGTCTAGCCAAGCGGAGTACTATAGGATGAAATATATGGAGTTATGTTTCGAGGGTACTTTTGCCTACGACTATATGAGTCTTGTGGAGGCTTTTTCTATGGAGCATTATAATCAAGCGCGAGAAATAGCCGAGAGTCTGATTCCTCTATATCCTATGAACTCGCACGAATATGCGAAGATTACGCATTGTCTGGGACTGATATGCGGGCGTACGGGCGATTTGAACTCGGAATTGCACTGGTACTGCGAGTCGGCTAAGGCTGACGTGAGCTGCGCGGTAAAGGACAATGCTTCGCTTCATAGTGTGGCGATGAACTTGATAGCTCAAAAACTTGAAATCGAAAGGGCCTTCTGGTATACCCAGAAGGCTATGACCGATGCCTTGTTCTATAATTCTAATCTCAGGCTCAATCAGATAGTTCGAAGTCTTCCTTACATAGAGGCGGCCTATTCCGCCCAGAGGGACAGAACGGAAAAGAAGCTGACGGTGATGCTTTGGATTATGATATGCTTGGCAGTGGGTTTTCTGGTTTTCGTCTTGATGTACCAGATAAACAATGTGCGTCTGAAAAAGGCCATCGAATCCCTAAATGAGGCGAGTGCAGCTAAAGAGGCGTTCTTAGGATTGTTCCTTACGATGAGCTCTTCAAATCTGGACAAGCTCAAGCCTTTCCTGACTCGTTCGCAGCTTGAAGCGGAATTCAAGAATTTCTACAATTCCTTCGACACGGCCTTCGTTCAGCTTTACCCGAATTTCGTAGAGGAGTTCAATTCGCTTCTCAAGCCGGAAGCCAGAATTACCCTTAAGAAGGGAGAATTGTTGAACACGGAGCTTCGTATTTTCGCGCTCGTAAGATTAGGCGTGGACAAGTCAAGTCACATCGCGTCCCTTCTTCGATACTCGGTAAACACCATTTATAACTACCGAACCCAGATTAGAACGGCTGCAATCAACCAAGACATCCCTTTTGAAGAGCAGTTGAACCATCTGGAAGGCCGTAAATAATCTACTTTTTTACAAACTTAGACAACTGATTAGTAGGAAATTAAAAATTAATTTCCTACTTTTTTTCTCTACACTACATTTGTAATTGATTGTAGAGAGTGGATTATGACTAAATTTGCAACATCAGTTTAGCCTATGAAAAACCTTTTCTCTATTCTGGAGAAAGTTAATGTTATTATTAAGAAAAAGGATAAAAAATCCGATTTTACAAGTAGTTTTGTTTAATTTTGCAAATGGGAACGGAGTGGAGTACCGGTCCCATTTGCTCTTTTATCAGTACCTATGTCCGAAGGATTGGAATACATAAAAATACGTGGAGCTAACGCTCATAACTTGAAGAATGTCGATGTGGACATCCCGCGCGACAAGTTTATCGTCATTACCGGGCTCAGCGGTTCGGGGAAGTCGTCATTGGCATTCGATACCATATATGCCGAAGGGCAGCGCCGCTACCTTAACACGCTTTCCCCTTATGCCAAGCAGTTTATAGGCGTACTGGAAAAGCCAGAGGTGGAGAGCATCGAAGGCCTTAGCCCGATTATCGCCATAGAGCAGAAGACGACGGGTTCGAACCCTCGCTCCACCGTGGGTACCATTACGGAGATTTCCGACTACCTGCGCCTGTTGTATTCGAAGGCCTCGACTGCCTATTCTCCGGTAAGCGGGGAAGAGATGGTGCGTTATACCGATGCCCAGATAGTCGAGCTGATACTCAAGACTTTCTCGGGGAAGAAGTGCATATTGCTTTCGCCGCTGGTTCGCGGAAGGAAGGGTAACTATCGTGACCTTTTCGAGAACCTAAGTAAGAAAGGATTCACGCAGGTGCGCATCGACGGGCAGATTCGAGAGCTCTACGATACGGATTCGCTGGATAGGTATAAGGCCCATTTCATAGAGCTCGTGGTAGATAAGATGAAGCCTACCGATTCGGACGTGGCGCGAATTCGCAATTCGGTTCAGCTCGCTCTCGATATGGGAAAGGGAAGCGTAAGCATTCTGGACGTGGAGTCCGGACAGCTGCACCATTACTCCAAGCATTTGATAGATCCGGTGACGGGCGTATCGCTTCTGGAACCTGCCCCACATTCTTTCTCGTTTAACTCGCCTGAGGGTTATTGCCCGCATTGTAAGGGACTTGGCGTGATACAGGATGTGGATATGAATAAGATTATCCCGGATAGGGAGGTGAGCATAGCCGACGGGGGAATAGTCCCGCTGGGTAAGGTTAGGACCACTAAGAAGTTCGACATAATACATTCCATAGCGAGAAAATACGGGTTCTCCATCTACGAACCCATATCTTCGCTCCCGGACGACGTAATATCGCTATTGGTCTACGGCTCAGATGAATATTTTAGAGTAGGCGAGGGTAATTTCTCGGAGATGACGACTTGGTCAGGAGTGGTCGACGACATAGAGGACAAGGTCACTTGCCCCGTGTGCGGCGGCTCGCGCCTAAAGCCCGAGACTAATTGCTTTAAGATAGACGGGAAGACCATAACCGAAGTCAGCAATATGGAAATCAGTGAGTTGAAGCTTTGGTTCGATTCACTTCCTGGAAAGCTTACGGGGCGCTCTGCCGTGGTGGCTCACGACATCTTGAAGGAGCTTTCCGAAAGGGTGGCCTTCTTGATAGACGTGGGACTGGAATACCTTACGTTGAACCGCGCCACAGCCTCTCTTTCGGGTGGAGAAAGTCAGCGAATAAGGCTTGCGACTCAGATAGGCTCGCGTCTGGTGAATGTCATTTATATTTTGGACGAGCCTTCGATCGGTCTGCACCAGAAAGACAACAGAAAGCTCATATCATCGTTGCAGAAGCTGCGCGACGAGGGAAATACCGTGATAGTGGTTGAGCACGACGAGGAGACTATGCGAAGTGCGGACTGGATAGTGGACGTGGGCCCGGGAGCCGGCATAAACGGCGGGCATATCTGCTACAGCGGTCCCGTGCGCGACATCAAGTCTTCGGTGGAGGTGCCTGCTGCGAGGCGTCCGGGGAACGGGCTGTTTCTCACCATTCGCGGCGCTCGCGGAAATAACCTGAAGAACATCGACGTGGCCTTCCCGCTGGGAACGTTCATCGGAATCAGTGGTGTCTCGGGTTCGGGCAAATCCACGCTCATCAACGAGACCCTGATGCCCATCCTTAAGGGCCAATTCTATCACCTGAAGCAAAAGCCATTGGCATACAATAGTCTGGAGGGCATCGAGAACATCGATAAGGTGGTGGAGATAGATCAGAGCCCGATTGGCCGTACGCCACGTTCGAATCCGGCGACCTTTACCGGGGTGTGGTCGGACATTCGCACTCTTTTCGAGCAGACTCCCGATGCGAAGGTGCGAGGCTTTAAGGCAGGTAGGTTCTCCTTTAATGTGGAAGGTGGCCGCTGCGAGGAGTGCAAGGGCTCCGGAATCAAGCAGATAGAGATGAATTTCCTGCCTACGGTGAATGTGGTGTGTCCGGCGTGCGGAGGGAAGCGCTATAAGGAAGACACGTTGTGTGTACTGTATAAGGGAAAGAGTATCGACGATGTGCTGGAGATGCCTATAAGCGAGGCTTACGAGTTCTTCAAGGCGAATCCTAAGATCGCCCCGAAACTAAAGGCGCTCGTGGACGTGGGTCTGGGCTATGTGCATCTGGGCCAGTCAAGCGTCACTCTGTCCGGAGGCGAGAGCCAGAGAATGAAGCTCGCGTCGGAACTCTCGAAAAAGGCGACGGGGAAGACCCTCTATATGCTGGACGAGCCTACTACGGGTCTGCATTTCGAGGATGTGAAGGTACTCCTCGGCGTGCTTCAAAAGCTTGTGGACCAGGGAAATACTGTGATAGTGATAGAGCATAACCTCGATGTGCTCAAGTCTGTGGACTATCTTATAGATATGGGTCCTTGCGGTGGAGGAAAAGGCGGCTACGTGATGGCCAAAGGCACTCCCGAGCAGGTGTCCACGAATCCCGATTCCGTTACCGGCCGCTTCCTGAAAGAGGTTCTATAGGCCTTTCAGGCGTTTTTTTCGGTATGCGAGAGGGGAGACTCCAGTGTGGATTTTGAACCGCGCGCTGAAATAACGGGCGGTCGAGTAACCTACTTGTTCCGCTATCTCTGCCATACTGAGTTTGCTTTCTTTAAGAAGCTTTTTCGCCTCTTTCATACGCTTTTCCTCGATGTATTCGCCTATGCCCTTAGAGAGAGATTCTTTCGCCTTTATGTAGAGCGTGGCGCGGCTCATAGCTAGGGCCGTAGCTATCTGGTCTACGGTGAGGTCGCTTTCGCTGTAGTGCGCTTCTACATATTCTTCGAATTTATTTATGAAACTCTGGTCGCGTTTTTCTAGATTGGCCTGGAGTTCGAGGAGCATTTTCTTTCTCAAGTAGAGCACGAGGAGAATCATCAGCAGGGTGAAGACGATAATATAGCAAGCTATGGCTGTGTTAGTCGCGAACCATGGTTTGGCCTTTTTAATGTGAAGAATCGTCTGAGGACTGCTCCATTTGCCGTTATGTTTCAGATAAGACACATTTAGGCTATAGGTACCTGCTTTCTGAATAGGGACTTGGAAACTCTCTTCGAATGTCTCTATCGAGTAGGATGCGCCTCCGTCTACGGTGTATTTGTAGACTATTCTTTCCAGCGGGTCGGCGTCCAAAAGGGAGATGGTCACGTTAAGGTCCTTACTCTTGTCCGGGATTCTGATGGTCTCGTTCTGAATTGATGCCGCCTTCCCGTCGAGGTCTACTTCGTGGAGACGAATGGTCTTTTCCGCGGCGTCGGAGTAGACGGTGTGGTCTTTCCCGTTTATGGACAGAAATCCGTTAGAACCTCCGAGAATTACCGCTCCCGAGTGGCTTAAGATGCTTCTGCTTATCTCGTTAGCTGCTACGCCGCTGTTTTCTCCGATAGGAGAAAACAGGTTGTTTTCGTATTTGAAGAGAGCGTTATCTGCCCCTAGCCACAAAGTGCCCTCTTTATCGAAGCATACCTCGGTGACTCGGTTGAATAGGCTACTATAGATGTGGGAGTACGAGTAGTTTTCCGTGTCAAGTCTATAAAGTCCGTAATCCGTTCCGAATAAGAATTCGGTGTCGTTATAGGAGATGCAGTTTATGTGACCTGTTGCGTTCGTGTAGGACATCACTTTCTTTATGGAGCGCTTCTGAACGTCAATTTTAAAGATGCCTTCCCTGGAATAGGAGTATATGTGATTTGTTGCGCTACCAGGATAAACTACCCTTAAGTCTGATACATATTCATCTTCATTAGCGTTCATTTTTATAAAATCAGTGCTCCCAGGAGCGTGTAGATAATTGTGAACGGCGAAGAAGATAAGGTTCCCATCCGGAAGTCGGTATATTTCAGGTGCATTACCGAACATGCACTCTTGAACATTTGTGCGAGTGTCTACAAGTATGAAGGGCGTTAATGAATCTGTGGTCAGGTCGTATAGGTAAAAACCTTGATTATACGCGCAGAGGATGATGCTATTCCGGTTATAATCAGCTATCGCAGTGATTTTTAGGCCATCGGTAGCGGTGAGGTGCCTTTTTGATGAATAATCAGAAGAATAGGAGTATATGCCGCTCCCATTAGTACCCACAAAAATGCGTTCCTTATCTTTTGATTCGTATATATAGTTTATGGTTTCGTCTGTTAGGAAACTTCTAATCGTCGAAGATTTCAGTCCTGTTATACCGAAGCGCTCTCCTCCTATCCAGATATTTCCGAAAGGGTCTTGAAATATGCTAGTGACTGCTTTCGGGATCTCAGTTCCCGGATTTGTGGAAAACAATTCTTCAAATTTTTCAGGCTGGCTAGTCACATCTTTTAAAACCCATATTCCTTCTCCGTCCGATCCTAGCCAGATATTGTTGTCGACTTTGTCTATCGAAAGGACTATGGCCAATTCTTTTTTCTTCCCTCCGACATATGAAAGGGAGTGCCTTTTCTTAAGATCATATGCTATCACCCCTTCTCCTAAGATGGATAGATATAAGATGTCTCCATCTAGGAAAGAGGCCATAAGTGTTTGACCTTTTATCTCGTTGATGTCCAGAGGCGTTTTCGATAGCCCTTTGTGAAGGCTTACCCCATTTTTCCTGTCTATGCATAGTAATGAATCATCATAGGAGTACAGTTTGAGAATGTCGGTCCATACAGGAGATTCAGGTCCCGCTACTGAATCTGTTTCCTTATCATAGTAAAGGAGGCCGTGATGTCCTCCGATGAATAAGGTGTCGTTATGCTCAAGTACGCAATTCGTCGGCTCTGAGGAAATGGAATGGAATACGCCCTTGTTGCTATCAAATGTGTGCAGCCCCCTTTCGCTCGAAACCCAGAGGGTGTTGTCTTTCGGGGAACAGAATAAGCCGTTTATATAACATCCGCTAAGTCCGTATTTTTCTTTAGTGAAATTGATGATTTTTCCATTACTATACTCGTTTAGCCCGAATCGTGTCCCTATCCATAAGGCACCATCGTCATTATACGTGATACAGGTGACACTGGCTTGAGAAAGCCCATTGTCGATACCTATTCTTTTACCATAGTAGTTATCTGCGAATAATAGTATGGGCATTAAGACGAAAATGGAAGTTAATAGATGTTTTTTCATTATGTGTTTAATTTATTAGACAAAATTAGCAATTTTTTAGATGATAAATAGAGAGTACCCATAATATTTTTAAGACATTTGCTTTGCGAAAACTGGAACAATCATAAAAATATGATGCACGTAAGAATAACACTTAGCAGATTAATAATGTTCGTATCGGTGCTCATCGCACTGACGGCATTCCCGTTTGCTTCCGTAGCTCAACAGAGCCATTCCATCTCCGGAGTCGTTTTGGATGAAACGCTTCAGCCGGTGGTAGGTGCGGCAGTTGTTGAACGTGGAACTCAACACGGAGTCATTACTGATTTGAATGGTGAGTTTACAATTACTATCGCGGGCAAGTCGATAGTGGTGTCTTGTATGGGCTTCGAAGATAAGGTCATCGAAGTGGGCAAGGAAACTCAGATGCGAATCATCTTGAAAGAAGACTCGAAATTTCTCGACGAAGTGGTGGTTACCGCTTTCGCCACGCAGAAAAAAGTTAACGTGACTGGTGCCATCACCGCCGTAAAGGGCGATGAACTTCTGGCCGCCCCAGTAGCTAACGTGTCTTCGGCATTGGTCGGAATCACCCCGGGTCTAAGTGCGGTCACTGCCAGTGGTGAGCCGGGCCAAGACGCTGCCGACATCGCCATTCGCGGTATCTCTTCTTATAATGGTAATACAGCTCCTCTCATCGTCATCGACGGCATAGAGCAGCCTGCAAGTCAGGCTATGAGCATTATGAACTCGATTAACCCTAACGACATTTTGGGAATAAGCGTTTTGAAAGACGCTTCCTCTACCGCCGTTTATGGTATCCGAGCAGCTAATGGAGTGATCATCATCACTACCCGTCGAGGACAGGCAGGCGCGCCTAAGGTAAGTTTCTCGGGAAACTTCGGACTTACGGCAGCTACGAATCTCCAGAAAGGTCTCTCATCTTATGAATGGGCACTTTTCAGGAACGAAGCTATCGAAAACGAGGCTTCCGGGTTTGGAAGTACTCCACTTCGTAATTACCTATTTACCGAGTCGGACCTCTGGAAATTCCAGAACAACAGAGACTTCACCCCGGAAGAGGTGGCTGCGATGAATAATCTCACCGAGGCTCAGAAAAACGCTCTTCTAAATAGCCCTGCACTTTACTACGGTTCGTCGGACGCATATTCTGAACTATTTGACAGAACGGCCCCGCAGTGGCAAGCTAACGTGAGCGTGTCCGGAGGCGCCGAACGCGTGAAATACTACGTGTCCCTAAACTACTTCGACCAGCAGTCCATTATGCATAATGCCAATTATTTCGGCGTGCAGACAGGCTCTCGCTACCAGAGATATAACGTTCGTGCGAACATCGACTTCGACCTCTTCGAGCACACGACCCTGTCGGTGAATACAAGTGGCCAATTCAGTTCCAACTCCGGTCCAGGAGTAGGAAGCCTGTATAGCCGCTATAGCAGCATAATGCAGATTATCTATGAGGGTAACCCTTTCACTAACAGAAGTATGATTCTCGACGACAAGCTGGTGACAGACTTCGACTATCCACAGAATTCCGTTCAGGACGGACTTCACAAGCGTACGGCAAATGAGATGACCGGAGGCTGGCTTCCGGCTCTGTTAAGGCAGTCGGTAGGAACCACTACCGGAACTCGCGCCGACATCTCGCTAAGGCTCCGCCACGACTTTTCTTATATCATTAAGGGACTTGACCTTCAAGCAAGTATGCGCTATCAGGAGTCGTATAGTAAGGTAGCAGTGCAGTCCTATGCCATTCCTTCATATACTGTAAGACGTAATCTCGCCGACCCTAATCAGCTGGACTTCTTTGGTGGTACTGTGGGTGCAGACGGTTATTATTCAGGCTCTTGGGGAGGAATGCGCGACTTCTATACGGACATCTCGTTAAACTATTATGCGAATTTCGGAAAGCATAATGTAGGAGCCCTCCTCTTAGGACGTGCCACCAAATACACTATGCCTTATGACTCGTTCAATACTCCTAGCGGACTCATCGGTACTTCGGCCCGTGTGACCTACGATTACGATACTCGCTATATGGTGGAATTGAACTTCGCATATAACGGAACCGAGAACTTCGCCAAGGGACATCGCTTCGGGTTCTTCCCTGCAGCCTCCATCGGTTATGTAATCTCAAACGAGCCGTGGTTTAAGGAAAATCCGGTACTTTCCTTCATGAAAGTCAGAGCGAGCTACGGACTAGTAGGTAATGACCAGATCGGTGGTCGTCGTTATCTTTTCCTGCCGGGAACTTATAGTGTAAATATGGGTCCTGGAAGCTTTACCAGCACGGAATCGTCGGGTTCCCTTCAGAGTAACTACTATCAATTCGGTAACAGTACGGGTGTATACAACCCTATCTACTATGGTTCGGCCGAGGGTGTGCTCGGTAACCCTGACGTGACTTGGGAGAAGTCCGAGAAGACAAGTGTAGGACTTGAGGCCAAGTTCTTCGACAGCAGACTCTACTTGACTGCCGATTACTTCGGAGAGAAGAGACGCGACATCCTTACTACTCTCGGAGTGATTCCTATTACATTCGGCGTGCCTGTAGGAAATACCGCTCCGGTAAACGTAGGACGCGTTAGGAACGAAGGATTCGAAATCGTGATGGGATGGTCCGAGAAGAAGTCTAACTGGGGTTACTATATAGAAGGTAACGTGACCTATGCTAAGAATACCATAGAATATATGGCCGAGGCACCTAACCCATATCCGTGGATGAACCAGACCGGTCACAGCATTGGCCAATACTATGGCTATAAGGTAGATGGCTTCTACAATACGCTCGAAGAACTCAACAACCGTCCTTATTTCCAGGATGCTGCCAATGCCGTTACCCTGGGAGACATCAAATATATAGACCTTAACGGAGACGGTCTTATAAACAATAAGGATATGGCGCCTATCGGCTATCCTAACCGACCGCTTATGCAATTCGGCGGAAAGATTGGCTTCAATTATAAAGGCTTCGATATGAATATGGTGCTTTCCGGTACCGCTATGGGAACATACTACATCTCCCGCATCACCAGCCCGTTCTTCAAGATGGCAGGTAACGCGTTCAGATGGCAGTACGAAAATCGTTGGTCGGCTGAAAGGTACGCCGCAGGAGAGAAGATTTCCTATCCTCGCGCAGTGTTCTCGGCAGACCAGAATCACTACGATTTTGGTCCTAAGAGCGAATTATGGGCTCTGCCAAGCGACCACCTCAGGTTGAAGAATGTGGAGATAGGTTACACATTCCCTGAGAACTCGTCGTTCCTGAAGAAGGCTGGAATCTCATCGCTTCGCATTTACGCTAATGCTAACAATCTGTTCACCCTCTTCGACCAGATGAGCAAGTACGGAATCGACCCTGAGACAAAGGACAATCTAGGCGGCTGGGAAGGAAACATTTCTTATGTGTTCCCTCTTACCCGCACTACGAACATAGGTGTTAACATTCAATTCTAGTCGCCGATATGAAAAAGATAAATATAATCATAGCTTTTTGTGTGATGCTTTTCGCAGTCAGCTCTTGCGACTGGTTCCTCGAGATGCCGGAGGTGACGGGAAGCGTTTATAAGGAAGATGTTTTCTCTAATAGAAAAGACGCCGAGGGTATGCTCTGGCGTGCATATCACAAAGGCCTAAGGGAAGGTCTGCCGGAAGGTTGGGCCATAAATCACGGAACCCTAGCCAGTCTATCCGGCGAGTTGACACGTGGATATAGCTGGCACGCCGGTTATAATGTAGTGGTAAACGGACCGTCTACGAGCCTCGACCCTAACGGTCTCTACCAGGGCGCTCCGGCCAATTTTAACGAGAACTGGGAGGTGATTCGTGCTTGTTGGCTGGTCATCCAGAATATAGATATGGTTCCGGACGAAGAACTAAGTACCGAGATGAAAGAGCATATGAAAGGCGAAGCCTACGCTCTCATAGCGTACAGATATATGGGAATGTTCATTCGCTGGGGTGGCGTTCCTATCGTAAGGCAGGCTAACAGTATGTCCGATGACATCAACTTCGAGAGGGCCACTGTCAAGCAGACATTGGAATTTGCCCTCGAAATGATGGAAGAAGCCCTCAAGCGCTTGCCTGACACTTGGACAGACATAGAGCCGGGCTGTGGCCAGAAATGGGAAGGCCGCATCACCAGAGGGGCAGTGCTCGCGATGAAGGCGCGCATTCTCACCTTCGCTGCACGTCCGCTCTTTAACGCTGCGCAGCCATACACGAAGGAGTTCGGACTCAAATATCCTGAATCACAGCAGGAACTGATTTGGCTCGGAGGTTATGACAGAGAGCGCTACCAGCAGGCTCTTGATGCCAATCTGGCCGTCATCGAATGGGGTAAGTCTAATGGCAAGCATCTTATCTTCACTGCCGGTGACGGCAATGTGAACGATTACGAACAGGCAATCGAAGACTACGGAAGGGGAGTTTCAGAGCTCAACGGTCCGGAGTTGTTATTGGCATTCAAGATCGAGAGCGACCAGCAGGTCTACAATAACATGACCGAAGGTTATAATTTCTCCGGTTATGTGGAGGCTGGTGAACGCTCGCAGAGAGGCGTCCTCACGAATTTCGTGCGCCTGTACCGCGATCGCGACGGTTTCGACATCGATTGGCCTAAGGTGGGAGAGGATGCACCGCGCCCGATTTCAGATTTTGCGGCCAATATCGACAAGATCGAACCTCGTTTCAGGGAGGACATTTGTGTTCCGGGTAAATTTGGCCGGTCAAACGATGGTGATGCTAACTGGAACGAAGGTATCTACTATATGGGAAGTTTCACGGAAAGTGCAGAAATCGCGGCCTCAATGGCTCGCGCCACGGAAGGCCGTTCGATAGGTGTTCCTACGAAGTTTTATTATAAGGCCGGTGCCAGAAGATGGCTGGAGTTCCCGTTGTTCAGATTGGCCGAGAACTATCTGCACATCGCTGAGTGCTATAACGAACTGGGACAGACCGACAACGCACTTCACTATCTTAACATAATCCGCGGAAGAGCCGGTATCCCATTAGTGACATCCGGTACTCAAGCCGAGATTAGAGAATTGATAGTAAGGGAGAAGGCGCTGGAATACTTCGAAGAGAATCATAGATACTACGATGTGAAGCACTGGAAGCATCCGGATATAGGAACTAAGATACTGGGTGGCGAAAAAACCGAGATTTCATTCTTGAGAACCGGGGCTGACAACACTATGTCGGCGCTTGTATCATACTGGGATGCTTATTCATTCACAGCTTATTGGCATCCGAAATGGTTCCTCGAGCCTTTCCGTCAAGATGAGGTAAATAAGGGTATCATAGTTCAAAATCCTGGTTATTAATCTAAAAAACGTACACGATGAAAAAAGGAATAATAGCTTGTTTAAGCGCATTCGTGTTGTTCTCCGCTTCTGTCTATGCACAGGACCTGAACAATTATATAGAAAGCCTGGCCGGGAAATGTCCGGGGCTTATCGTCATCGACAATGACGCTATGCCCGGCAGTGGTATCCCTCGTCTTATGGTAAGAGGCCTGGCTTCGTATGCCGAAGGCACATCTAATACCGTTAAGATATATGTAGATGGATTCGAGGTTCAGAGTGACTATGTCAACTACCTGAACCCCGAGGAAATTGAATCGGTTCAAGTCATAAGGGACGCAGCGTCCTTAGCTCTTTATGGAACTAATGGAGCGAATGGAGTGCTTCTTATCACTACTAAGAAGGGAAACATCGGTGCTCCTGTGGTTACTTTCAGGGCAAGCGGTGGAGTGCAGACCCCTATTAACGTAGCCAAGCCGCTATCTTCTTACGATTATGCCAATCTTTATAATCAAGCTTACAGTAACGATAACGGAAGGGAATGGGACACATTCTACGATTTCGAACAACTCGCCGACTACAAGAGCGGTGCGGGCGTGAATGTGAATTGGTACGACGAGGTAATGAAAAATACCGGTGCCTATGCAGATGCCATGCTTTCATTTCGTGGAGGTTCTCAGTTCGCAAAGTATAACGTAGTGATGGACTATGCTAACCAGCAGGGTTTCCTGAACGTGGCGAACACAGACAGGACCTCGAATCTCACTTTCGGCAAATACGGACTAAGGACTAACCTCGATATGAAAATCAACGAGGTGTTGTCTGCAAGCGTGAACATAGGAGGCCGTCTGGAAGACCGCGGAAGACCTAACTATAGCGTCTATTCCCTTATGGAAGACGTTATGCGCTATCCGTCAAATATCTATCCGATCTACGACGAGGCTTCTACCGACCCTATAAGCAATTACTCTGGAACGGCCATCTATCCTAATAACCCTGTCGGCTCGTTGAAAGGCTTAGGATGGACCACCAGTAGGACTAAGGTCTTGAATGCCAATTTCAAATTCCGCGAGGACTTGTCTTCACTTCTCGAAGGGCTTTACCTCGAGGAAGGGTTCTCGTTCTATTCCAAGACCATAGGCAATATGGGCAAAACCCGTAACTATGCCAGATACTATAATGGCACGGCTCAGACATCGGACGTGTCTACATACCTTCGCTCAAGCGGGTATTCGTCATCGGGAAAGGAGCGCTGGATGCAGGGAACTCTCAATCTGGGATGGAACGGCACATTCGATGCGCATGCTCTCGATGCTTCTTTGGGAGCACACATCTCAAGCTTTAACGGAAACGGTTATCAATTCTACAACTGGAAATACCGCTACGTGAACTATAACGGACACTTCGGATATACTTATGACGATAGATATGTCGCAGCGCTGAACTTCTCTTATTTCGGAAGCGATGCTTTTGCTCCGGCTAAGAGATTCTCGTTCTATCCGAGTGCATCTTTCACGTGGATAGCTTCAAACGAAGATTTCCTTAAGGGTAACGACGTGGTAAACAGCCTCAAAGTCAGGACTTCTGTAGGTCTTAGCGGAGCATCGCAAGCCTATGTCGACATCGAAGGCTTTTTGACCGACGGTCGCTATCTCTATCAGCAGTACTACGGATGGACCGGCAGTTTCGTAACCGGAATGGGACCTAACTACGACGGCGGCTCCAGCGGATTGAGACCTCTTTTCCGGGCCAATCCTGACGCCCACCCGGAGCAGAGCCTCAAGGCTGACATTGGTGTAGACGCTATGCTTTGGAACAAGTTGAGCATAGGAGCGGATTTCTTCATCGACAGAAGGAACGACATCCTCACCCTCGACAGAACTCGTATGGACTGCTTCGGCTACGACACGTTCTATTCGAATATCGGTCGTATGGTGAATCGCGGAGTGGAGTTGAACGTAGTATACTCATCTAAGATTTCAAATTTCGAATATTCCGTGTTCGGTAACTTGCTCTTCGCAAAGAATAAGGTACTCGAGATGGGAGAAGTCGGAAAGCGCTTCCCCTATAACGAAAGCACGGGACTCCCTTATGGCAGCAGAATGGGTCTGGAGTGTGTGGGATTCTACAGCCTGTCAGACTTTGACCTCGACGGAGAACTCAATATGGGACTTCCTATTCCGCTTTTCGGAAGCGTGCAGCCAGGAGACCTCAAGTATAAGGACCAAGACGGTGACGGAATCATAGACGAAACAGACTTCGTAAATATAGGAAATCCTTCTTATCCTTCTACATCATTTAGTTTCGGTGCAGAATTCAAGTACAAGTCCTTCGATTTGTCACTCCTTTTCACGGGCACGGCCGGTTCGACCATAAATTTGCTCGATTATCCTCAGTGGCGTACATTTGAGGATAACGGCAATGCCTTCGCTTGGGCCCAAGGCGCTTGGGTTTACTATCCCGAGGCCAAGCTCGACACCAGAGACACTGCCACCTATCCTCGCCTTTCTACTACCACTAACGAAAACAATTACACCAGCAGTTCATTCTGGATAAGAAAGAACAACTGGTTGAGGCTTAGGAACCTCGAATTGGGCTACACCATCAAGGGTTGCCGCATTTTCGTAAGAGGATATAATCTCTTGACTTTCAGTAGGCTCCTTTCCGACTACGATATGGACCCTGAAACAGTCAACTACGGTTATCCACAGGGAAGGTCATATAATGCAGGAATTCAAATATCATTCTAAATGAAGCTTTCGAAATGAAAAGAATAATAAGTATCAGCAGTCTTTTGACTTTACTTTTAGTAAGCGGGTGTTCCGGTTTTTTGGATACACGTCAGGATGTATTTGACACTATGGACAGGCTCCAGACCAGATCGGCCACTCTAAATAACTTCGCCACCGCCTATTACACGCCTATGCGTTCAGGCTTTTCCATGATAGACGAAAACCTCTTCGCCAGTGCATCCGACGAGGCGGAGCAGACTGCGGCAGTGTCGAACGTGTCCATCTTCAACAAGGGCATCATCTCTCCGGAGAGGAATCCGCTTTCGTATCTTTACACTAACTATTACGACGGAATCAGGGCGGCGCATTTCTTCCTCGATTATGCTAAGGACGGGGAAGAGTTCTTGGCCCTTAACAGAGACACTGCTACGGTTTATAATCCGGACGGAAGCGTCTACAGTAAGGACAAACCTCGTGGATACAAGCGCGATGTAATAAACCTTCAGTGGCAGCGTGCCGAAGCTCGTATCGCCGAGGCCTATTACTATGCCGAGCTTTCCAAGATGTACGGCGGCGTGCCTATCATAAGCGATGATGTCACGAATCCTACTATGACTCCTGCCACCTACGATGAGGTGGTGGAGCACATCGTAAAACTCATCGACGATAATAAAGATAAGGTTAATCTTGATTGGCGCGTGGCACTTACTCCGGACGCCGATAACGCGGTGGCGGACGTGAATAATTGGAACTTCAGAGATAATATTGGCCGTTTCGACAAGACATCGGCGCTTGCCATAAAGGCTCGCGTGCTGCTCTATGCTGCCAGTCCGAGAAACAATCCTGACAACTCCGTCGAGAAATGGAAAAGAGCTGCAGCGGCCGCTCACGAAGTAATCGAGTGCAGGAAGGATATATTCGCACGTGGATTCGGATTCGGTGAAGATGCCAAGACCTTCCCGGATTACAAGATGCCTTTAAACAGAGACTACGGTAAGTATTTTTTAGCTAATAACGCCACGAAAGACGTCGAATCCATCTTCCTTATCCGTCAGGCAGCCGGAAACTCGCCGGAGTCGTTGAACTACCCTGTGGGAACCCGTGGTGGACATAGCGGCGTGTGCCCTACCCAGAACCTCGTGGATGCTTATGAGTGGATAGGACCCAAGACCCCGAACCAGTACGAGAACCGTGACCCGAGAATGGCGGCTACCATAGTCTATAACGGCTCTTCTTGGAACGGAGTAAACGATTTTGACCAGAGTCCTAAGGGCCAATTCTCCCAGAAGGCCAACGGGGCCAGTAAGACGGGCTACTACCTTAGGAAGTTCCTCGCTACTAATCTGAATCTTATCGAAGGTGGAAAGACTGACCATATCTGGGTGGCATATCGCTATGCGGAAGTGCTTCTCAATTATGCCGAGGCTATGAATGAGGCCTATGGCCCGGATTCGGACCCTGTAGGTTACGGAATGACGGCCCGTGAGGCGCTAACCGAGGTGCGTAACAGTGCCAGTACATCGCTTCCTGCAGTGACGGCTTCTTCGAAGGTAGACTTCAGAAAGGCCGTTAAGGCTGAAAGAAGGGTGGAATTGGCATTCGAAGACCATCGCTATTGGGACTTGATCCGCTGGAAAGATGCCGAATCAGTGCTTAACAAACCTATAAAGGGAATAGTAGTAAAGAAGAATAATCTCGGTGGCTATCAGTATTCTACGACAGTGGTAGGTACCCGTGTCTTCGAGGAGAAGCAGTATTACCTGCCTTTTACCAGAGAGGAGATAGCTAATTCGAACGGAGCTTTGAATCAGAATCCATTTTATAATTAATTAGATATGAAAAGAATAATAAACATAGTATTGATGGCCGTAGCCTTAACATTCGTATTCTCGTCTTGCGAACCGAGCGATGCGAATAAAGATTACGGATTTCCTCTAATCTATATTCCGCAGGCCACCGTTACGGGACTGGATAACAGTTATCCTATTCCGACAGGTCCCATCGCACAGAACTCTACTTATTCGTGCCGCTATAATAAGGAAAACGGCAGGCTCGAAATCGCTCTGGGCGTAATCAGGGCCGGTTATATCGCTAATGCGAAGGGATTCAGCGTCGCTCTGGGTGTGGATTCCGAACTTACGGATGCCAAATTGGCAGAATATGGGGCGGCTGCCATCGCACTTCCGACGGAACTTTGCACTATCCCGGATAAGATTAGCGTAAAGGCGGGAAGTAACAGCGGTACTTGCTATGTGGGCATAGACTTGAATGCCCTTTCTAAGATATCGCTTTTCGACACCGCTACGAAGACTTATAAGAAACTCGTGCTGGGCCTTAGAATCAGCGACCCTACCGAGTATGAACTCGCTGAAGAGAATACCAGCGTGGCAGTGGTGCTCAATCTAAATAGCACTCACTGGGACGATGTGGCGGAAAATCTTCCAGAGAGTATCATAAGAGATTTATTTCCAAAATATTAATAAACACTTTAATTAGTTATGAAAACAAGTTTGAAATTCTTTGCGGCGCTTGGCCTTATGCTGGGACTGGCTGCTTGTGGTAAGGAGGATAAACCTAGCGAGGGACCTTCCAAACCAGATGTGGAAACTAAAGTAGTCGCTAACTTTACTTACGAAGTAAACGGACTCGAGGTGACTTTTACGAACACTTCAGAAGGTGCCACTACTTACAAATGGGACTTCGGCGATGGCGAAACTTCTAAGGAGGCTTCTCCTAAGCACGCTTATGAAGGCGCCGGTGAATATACCGTAAAATTGACTGCGGCTAATGCCGAGGGCGTAGTAAATAGAAAAGAGCAGACCCTGACTATCGCAGGAGAGGTAAAGGCTTATTTTACATTCGAAGTATTGGAAGGTCGTGCCGGCAAATTCGGTAAAGTGATAGCTTTCGATGCCACTGCTTCTGAAAATGCAGAGTCCATTGCTTGGGATTTCGGTGATGGCCAGACAGCTACGGAGTTCAAGGTAAATCACGAGTTCCCGGATTATGGAAAGTATACCGTGAAGGCTGTCGTTAAAGGCGGTGGCGTAGAGGATGTCTATTCAGCAGAGGTAGAGGCTGTCGCAAACAATGAACTTCTTAAGGGAGGTCAGATGAACGAAGGCGACGAGCAGTATTGGACGATATCTCCTATATGGGCCGATGTGGCGGATGCCGAAGGTAAATTCGATTATGTAGGAGATGAGGGAACATATTGCTGGAATCCTACATTCGGTTATACGGATGATAAACCTAAGGGCGGCGAAGGTGGTTGCCTAAGACTTTCGTCTGAAAATCAGGCACATGACTTTGCTAACAATTTCTGTATGTATCAGGCTATAGAGGTAGAGAAGGGTGATGTTCTTCGCGTATCGGCAGAGATGAAGTGGGGCGAGAATAATAACGACAACGGATTGTTATGGTTCGGATTCTCAAAGACCGCTCCTGCTCCTTCGGCTCCTGACGGATCTGCAGTTATAGAAATGTATAACTATTGGAATGCTGCGGGCGTTTCCGTGCCTGCATTTGACGGAAACTTTGCTACAAACGAGGCTTGGGTTAAGGCAAACGCCGAGATGGTACTTGGGTATAGTGGTAATGGAGAGACTCCTTATGCTGAATATACAGTAGAAGAAACAGGAACACTTTACTTCTATATGGATTATCGAAACGTCTGGGGAACTACTTTTGGTCCTGGTAGAGATATGTATTTCGATAATTTCAGTGTAAAGGTTATTCTTTAAGTAAGTATGGGGCAGGGTAGGCCCTGCCCCTTTTTAATCAATTAGTTAGTATTTATGAATATAAAAGTGATAACTGTCGCCATAGCATTGGCCGGAGCTGTGTGTCTAAATGCGCAGACCGCCGATACTGACAGTAGATTTATGCGTCCTTTTACCGAGGATTTCTCTTCAAGCAAGCCGACAAATTTCACATTTAGCGGAACGAGTCTTCGTTACAGTAGTGGGGTGTCGTCGTTTACCGAAAAGGGCACGGGAGTTCTCATTATGAGGATTAGCCCGGATGATCCGGCAGGTGCAGGACGTGGCCCTGAGATAGGAACGCCCAAGAGAACTCATTTCGGAACTTATTCGGCTCGCATCAGAGTCCCGGATGTGAAAAAGGTTCAGCCTAACATAGGCTCGGTAGTAGGTTACTTTACTTATCGCGTCGATGATAAATTTGGCCTGAGCGAAATCGACTTCGAGTGGTTATTGGCCGACCCGCAGCTTATTTACTTGGGTACTTGGACCGGTCCTAATTGTGACCAAAGAATAGGTCGCACGGTGAATCTGGCTAAGGGAGAAATTTTATATACGATTTATCGTTCCCCTCACGATGGCGGCAAGAATCACAATTTTACCGACGACGCTTCCACTACTCCTAAGTCCATCCCTGTAATTAAGGACTTCGATGCTTCTAAAAAATTCTATGTCTATGGATTCGACTGGTATCCAGATAGATTGACGTGGTGGATAGAGCATCCGGAGACTAATGAGAAGATAATTCTCTGGGATTATCGGGGGAAAACGCCTAATTTTACCGGTATTCCTGTATCTCCGACCACTTATTTGTTGAATTTCTGGCATACGAATAATTGGCCCGTGGATACAAACCCAGATTCCATAGAGAAGCCGGCATATCCTTATTCGCTGGAAATCGACTGGATGAAATACGAACCTTTCGATGAGTTGAACATCGAGTGGAGAAAAAAGAATAATTGGTAATGAAGAAAGTTTGGACTATCATATTTTCCGCATTGGTTTTATGCGCTTGTAACAACGCAAGTGAGGAGCCTGATGTCCCGGCGCCTAACCCTCCATCTCCTGAAAAGCCGGTTGTGTTGAGTAAACCCATATCGGAGGATTTTTCCGGAAAGATGTCGTCACTCGTTGAGTGTAAAACTCTTGTGGTGAGAGATGACTTCAGATATTTTCCGGAGTTCCCTTCATTTACAGAGAGAAATAAAAAGGTTATGCTGCTGCGGATAGATCCGATCGATGCTGCCGGGATTAATCGAGGTCCATCCATTTCTTCAAAGGACAAATGTCACTACGGAACCTATAGCGTAAATTTCAGAGCGCCTAAGACGATTGATGCTCAGCCTGATTTGGGCGCGTGTGTGGGCTTGACTCTTACCGATGACGACAGACAGGTGGCTCTCGAGGTTAGGCTTTCCGATCCGGATGCCCTGTATCTTGTATTCGGAGACGAGGAATTCGTGGTACGTCCTGAAGGCTTTCACGCTTATTCTCAGTTCTATACCTACGGCATAGACTGGAGTTTGGTAGATGTGGTATGGTGGATGAAGACTTCCGAGAATGGTAAGAAAATCGTGTTGAAAGATATGCTCAACACGACATTCCGTAACCCGGCTACCTTCTCATTCAACTATTACTTTTCTAAAATTAAACCTGTGGAAAACAAACCTTTATCCGTTCAGGCTCCATACTATGCTTACGAAGTGGAGCTGAGCACTATGGAATACGCTCCTGAAAATCAATAATACTTAAGGTACAATAGAAATAGGAGTCAAATCCTTATCGTCGACCTCTTCTTCCGGTTCGTTAAATGGCTGGAGGAAGGGGTTTTGAGTTCTTTCTCGGGCGATAGTGGTGCTGTGTGCGTGGCCCGGATACACCGTGATGTCCCCGTCGAGCCCCATAAGCTTGTCCATCACCGAAACGATGAGGTGGTCATAGTCGCCCCCTTCCATGTCTGTCCTGCCAATCGTCCCGGCGAACAGCGTGTCTCCGGAAAACAGGGCCTTGTCCTCGCTATCTAGATAGCACACGCCTCCGGGGGTATGTCCAGGCGTGCCGATGACCTTCAGCTTTATCCCGGCCAATTCCAACACCTGCCCGTCCTCGATGTCGGTGCTTCGAAACGAGTCCTTCGGGCGCTCGAGAGGGTGCATATATACGGGGATGCCGTATTTGCCCTGAAGTGCCGCCACTCCTGCCGTGTGGTCAGGATGAGCGTGGGTAAGGAGAATGGCTGCGGGTTTGAGTCCGTTCTTTTCGATATATGATACGACGCTGTCCAATTCCTCGCCCTCGGTGCATCCTGGGTCGATTATTATGGCGTCGTGAGAATCTTTTCGATTGATAACCATCGTGTTTTCCTCGTATGAATTACATACGAACAGGGCAATGTTCAACATAATGAGTCTTTTTTCTGTTTCTTTCACAAAAGTAAGAAAACTTTGTTGTAAATTTGTGGGAATAAGAAAATTCATATAATGCATATAGGTGTCGCGGGAAATATAGGATGCGGAAAGACTACGCTCACGCGTATGCTTGCGGAATATTATAAATGGACCCCTCGTTACGAGGCAGTCACATATAACCCATATCTGGAAGATTATTATTCTGACATTTCGAGGTGGTCGTTCAATCTCGAAGTGTATTTTTTAGCGCAGCGCTTTAAGGACGTGCTGGACATAGCTAAATCTCAAGATGTCATAATCCAGGACAGGACCATAATGGAGGGCGTGGAGATCTTCGTGGCGAACAACCACAAGCTGGGTAACCTCTCCGATAGGGATTTCGAGACCTATATGGATCTTTTCAGACTTATGATGTCACTGGTGAAAGAGCCTGACCTGCTGATATATATCCGTTCGAGCATACCTCATCTGGTAAGTCAAATCCAGAAGCGCGGAAGGGAGTACGAGCAGGGAATAAGCATAGAATACCTTTCAGGTCTAAATGAGCTATATGAAGACTGGATAGGCCACTATAAGGGAAAATTGATAGTCATAGACGGAGACGATTTGAATTTCGAGAATCGTCCGTCCGATTTTTCCGTAATAACCGATAGGATTGACGCCGCACTTTACGGATTATTCAAATAATTATTAAATTTGTAGGATACAAACGAAAAACACGTTATGCATATAGCTATAGCCGGAAATATAGGAAGCGGAAAGACGACGCTTACTAAGATGTTAGCCGCACACTACGGCTGGATTCCCAAATTCGAGTCGGTGGACTATAACCCATACTTGGCCGATTTCTATGAGGATATGGCCAGATGGTCCTTCAATCTTCAAATCTACTTTTTGAACAAGCGCTTTAAGGACGTGGTGGACATCTCGAAGACGGACGACGTAATAATCCAGGATCGTACCATCTACGAAGATGCGCGCATCTTCGCACCTAACCTCCACGATATGGGCTTGATGAGCTCGCGCGATTTCGATAATTATTCGGATTTGTTCAACCTTATGATGTCCCTCGTGGGAAATCCCGATTTGCTGATTTATCTCCGTTCCTCCATTCCTAATTTGGTGAGCCAGATCCAGAAAAGGGGCCGTGAGTATGAAAAAGGTATTCGTATAGACTACCTTACGGGACTTAATGAAAAATACGAAAATTGGATAAGCGGTTATGACGGTAATCTTCTCGTCATAGATGCAGACCACATAAAGTTCGGCAATCGTCCGGAGGACTTCTCGAAAGTTACGGATATGATAGACGCCCAGCTTTATGGTTTATTCTCAAATAATGCTCAAAAATAATAGAATTATGACTAAAAGAACAACTATTATTGACTTCGTAAACGAGTATGTGGACAAGTATCAGAATGAGACTTATCTTCGTGAAAAGGTGGACGGAGTCTGGACGGAAACATCTTTCATCAAAACCCGTGACGAGGCGCATCTGATCGCTGCCGGGTTCATGGCATTAGGCCTTAACAAGGGCGACAAGGTGTCGCTGCTTGCAGAGGCCAGACCTATGTGGGTGATTACCGAATTCGGTATCTTGTTCGCAGGTGGCGTGGACGTTCCGCTTTCATATAAACTGGAGTCGGATTATGACCTGACATTTCGTATAAACCACTCGGATTCCCGTTTCATAGTGGCTTCCGAGATGGAGATAGAAAAAGTTCGTCGCGTAATCGCTCAGTGCCCTGCCATCGAGAAGGTTATCGTTATGGACGACATTCCTCTTCAGGAGGGTGAAATCTATCTTAAGGACGTTCGCGAGGCCGGTGTCAAGTTCATCGAGGAACACCCCGGAGAACTCGAGGCTCGTATGGCTTCAGTGGGTCCGGACGACTATGCTAATATCAGCTACACATCCGGTACTACGGCAGACCCTAAAGGTATCCTTCTTACCCATCGCAACTACACTGCAAACGTGGCTCAGGGTGCGTCCGTCATCAACATTGACCGTGGTGACATTATGCTCATCATCCTACCTATGGACCACTGCTTCGCACACGTGGCAGGTCTTTACACTATGATGAGCTACGGCGGAAGCATCGCTACCGTACCTGGCAAGACCCCTCAGGCGCAGCTTCGTAACATCCTTCCTACTATGAAGGAAATCAAGCCTCAGGTAATGCTTACCGTTCCTGCCATAAGCCGCAGCTTTAAGAAAGCCATCGAAAACGGCGTCAAGGCTAAGGGTAAAACTACGGAGAAACTTTATAACATAGCACTCAAGAACGCTCGTGCATACTATAAGGATTACTATAACCAGGGCGGTGCACAGTTCTGGAGAAAGCCTTTCGTGAAACTCTTCGATAAGATAATATTCTCGAAGATTCGCGAGACTTTCGGAGGAAAGATGAAATTCTGCGTAGGTGGAGGTGCTCTTCTCGACATCGAGCTCCAGAGATATTTCTGCGCTATAGGTATGCCTACGTTCCAGGGATATGGCCTTTCTGAAGCTACTCCTATCATCTGCTCGAACGCTCCTGGATTTGCCCGTTTCGGCTCTTCCGGACGTATCGTAAGCCCTATGGAGTGCACTATCCGCGACGACGAAAACCGCATTCTTCCTAACGGACAGACAGGCGAGATCGTCATCAAGGGTGAGAACGTGATGGCTGGTTACTGGAAGAATCCTGAGGCTACGGCCGAGACCATCGTAGACGGTTGGCTCCACACCGGAGACCGCGGTTACATCTGTAAGGAAGATCCGCGCTACCTCTATGTTACGGGTCGTTTCAAGAGCCTTCTCATTTCTTCCGATGGTGAGAAGTATTCACCTGAAGGATACGAGGATAACTTGGCAGTGGTGTCGAAATACATCGATAACGTCATCTTGCATAACAACCAGAGCCCTTATACCATCGTGCTCGTAGTTCCTAATAAGGAAGCACTTCGTGCTGCCGCTCCAGGCGACAAGGAGGCACAGCTTCGCCTTATTCAGGCCGATGTGGACAGCTATCGTAAGGGTGGCATCCGTGCGGGCCAATTCCCTGAGAAGTGGCTTCCTACCGCCATCGTAGTGTGTGAGGAGCCGTTCACCGAGAAGAACGGACTCGTGAACTCTACCGGCAAGGTAGTCCGCGGTAAGGTGGAGAAGCATTTCGAAAAACGTATCGAATATGCTTACACACCTGAAGGAAAGCAGCTTATTAACCCACAGAACATGGCTGCTCTCGACTAAAGATTAAATAACATTAAAATAATATGTCAACAAACGTAAAAAAACAGAACTACACACCAGCTATCGTGGTGATGTTCGCCCTCTTTTTTATGATTGCATTCGTGACGAACCTCGCAGGTTCTATGGGTGTGGTCGTAACAAACCAATTCGGAGCCAGCAAGGCTCTTTCACAGTTAGGAACGCTCGCCAACTTCATCGCATACGCATGTATGGGTATCCCAGGAGGTATCATCCTCAAGCGTTATGGCTATAAATTTACCTCAAGACTCGCCGTTATCGTCGGTCTCGTGGGTGTAGCCATCCAATTCGCTTCCGGTTATGTGGAGTCTTTCGGAGTTTATGTAGCAGGTGCATTCGTAGCAGGTTTCTCGATGTGTCTTCTTAACATCTGTGTGAATCCTATGCTCAACTCTCTGGGCGGTGGCGGAAATAAGGGTAATCAGCTCGTTCAGTTCGGTGGTGCTTGTAACTCTATCGGTGGTACTATCGCTCCTGCACTCGTAGGATGGCTCGTAGGTGGCTCCATCACGGAGGCCACAGTGGCTAAGACTGCTCCTGTGATGATCATCGCCATGGTAATCTTCGTTATCGCATTCGTAGTCATCTCGTTGACCGAGATTCCTGAGCCTCATATGGAGACAGCGGAAGAGAAGGCGGCTCGTAAGTCAGGTGCAAAGACTAAGGATCAGTATTCTCCTCTGTCTTTCCGTCACTTCGTACTCGGCGCCATCGCCATCTTCTTCTATGTAGGTATCGAGGTAGGTATTCCTAATACGGCTAACGTTTATTACTCCGGCGTAGAGGGTATCGGGCCTGCTCTCGCAGGTTCTTTCGTAGCTGCATACTGGTTCAGTATGCTGATTGGCCGTCTGGTAGGCGGTGCCATCGGCGCTAAGGTAAGCAGCAAGAAGATGCTCGTGTCCACCGCAAGCGTGGCCATCATCTTCCTTCTGGGAGTTATCTTCCTTCCGGAGACTCTGGTCATCAAGGGTATTCCTGTAGCTCTCTTCCTTATCGTGGCTTGCGGTCTTTGTACTTCAGTGATGTGGGGCGCTATCTTCAACCTCGCAGCCGAAGGACTTGGCAAGTACACTGCAGCGGCATCCGGTATATTTATGGCTCTGGTTTGTGGTGGCGGTATCATTCCGTTCGTCCAGAACCTCATCGCAGACAAGGTGGGCTCTATCCCAAGCTATGCGCTTCTGGTAGTTTGCTTGCTTTACTTGGTATACTATGCCCTTAGGGGAAGTAAGAACGTTAATAAGGACATTCCTGTAGAATAATAGACTTGTATTATGGAGAAACAATTTGTAGTAGGCGTAGATGTCGGTGGACAGACAGCTAAGATAGGTATCGTGGACGCACGCGGCGACGTGTTGATTCAGAGCGTAATTCGCACTGACCGTCACGATGACGCACAGTATTTCGTGGACGATTTGGCCAAGGCCATAAAGGAACTTATCGTAAAGTCCGGAAAGGAAGGCCAGATTCGTGGCGTGGGCGTAGGTGCTCCTAACGGTAACTATTATACCGGAGAGATCGCTTTCGCACCGAACCTCGTGTGGGCAGCTAAGAAGAACGTTCCGTTCGCGAAGATGCTCAGCGCAGCGCTTGGCGGAATTCCTGTGGCTCTTACTAACGATGCTAATGCCGCTGCCGTGGGCGAGATGACTTACGGTGTCGCTAAGGGGATGAAGCATTTCATTATGATTACCCTCGGAACGGGCGTAGGTAGCGGTATCGTCATTAACGGCGAGGTGCTTTATGGTAGCGACGGCTTCGCCGGCGAGCTTGGCCACACTTGTGCCGTTCGTCACAATGGTCGTCAGTGCGGCTGTGGCAAGCAGGGATGTCTGGAGGCATATTGCTCGGCTATGGGCGTGGCTAGGACGGCTCGCGAGTGGCTTGAGATGTCCGATGAGCCTTCACTTCTTCGTTCGGTGGACAAGATTACGTCGAAAGATGTATATGATGCCGCTAAGGAGGGAGATGTTTTGGCTAAGAAGATATTCGATTACACTGGTCGTATCTTGGGAGAGAAGTTGGCCGATTTCATAGAGTTCTCGGCACCTGAGGCTATCGTGCTTTTCGGTGGTCTCGCTCGTGCTAAGGAGTTTATCTATGAGCCTACGATAAAGGCTATGAACGAGAATGTTCTGCCTTTGTGGAGAGATAAGGTGGATCTTCTCTTCTCACAACTCAAAGAGTCGGATGCCGCTATTTTAGGAGCTTCCGCTCTTGCTTGGGAACTTTAAAAAATATTAATGTAATATGAAAATCAGTAAATGGTTATTGGCCCTTTCAATGGGCGTTTTGGCCGTAGCTTGCCAGGGAAACGAGGCTAAGCAGGCTGAAGAGGGTGCGGATGAGGCTACTTCAGAGGTAATCCCTCAGGAGAAGGTGGCGAAGGATTTCCTTCCTTCAAAGCAGGAACTTAACGACGTGAGCTACTTGGTAGGTGTTAACTTCGGCTCATTCATCAAGGGATATAATTTCGGCGATCTCAATATGGCTCAGGTACGCAAGGGTATCGAGGATTTCCTTAACGCCAAGCAGACCGACGATCCTGCAGCTTTCGCAGCTCAGTTCCGTGTAGACCCTAACGAGATGAACGAGTTGTTTAACAACTATCTGCAGAACCGTCGCGACTATATCCTCTACTCTAACAAGGAGAGAGAGGACAAGTTCCTTACTAAGAATGCGAAGAAGCCTGGCGTAAAGGTAACTCCTTCAGGTCTTCAGTATAAGATTATCGCTGAGGGTAATGAGGTTCACCCTGCTATGGCTGATACCGTATGGGTTAAGTACAAGGGAACTCTCCTCGACGGTACCGTATTCGATGAGACTAAGGCAGACGACGATGCCATCCATTTCACTTTGGGTCAGGTAATCCAGGGATGGAATGAGGCTCTCCCTCTTATCGGTGAGGGCGGTGAGATCGAGATCTATGTTCCTTACAAACTCGGTTATGGCGAGCAGGGAACAAGAGGTGCTATCGGTCCTGCTGAGACTTTGATTTTCAACATCAGCTTGGAGAAAGTCGGAAAAGTCGAATAATCTTTCACAAATCGATGCTACAAGCCGGCTGAAAAAGCCGGCTTTTTTTAATTTGACAGTTCATTTCTTACTGTTTATGAAGAACACTACCATAGAGGAGATTAAGGAGATTCGCGAAAGGCAACGTGAGTTTTTCGCCACGGGGCACACCCTTTCCTATGAGTATAGGAAAGACGCCCTTCTACGACTTAAGGCGGCTGTCCTTAAATGGGAGAAGCCTATGTCCGATGCCCTTCAGACAGACTTGCACAAATGCTATGAAGAGAGCTATATGACCGAAATTAGTATAGTTCTTTCGGAAATAGACAAACATCTTAAGGGACTACGCAGGTGGATGCGCCCTGAAAAGGTGATGTCGCCCCTGAAGATGTTCCCGTCGCGAAGCCAGATAGTCGCCGAACCACTTGGCCGGACTCTTATCATAGCCCCGTGGAACTATCCCGTGCATCTGTTGCTGGTTCCGCTGGTAGGCGCCATCTCGTCCGGCTGCACGGCAGTTCTCAAGCCATCGCCTTATGTGCCGAACGTAAGCAAGGTTATCGAGACGATGATAAGCGAGACCTTCGATGCGAAGTATATCGCTGTGGCTCAGGGTAATCGCGAAGTGAATTCCGCACTTCTTTCTTTTAAGTGGGACCTAGTTTTCTTCACCGGAAGCCCTAAGCTGGGTAGAGTCGTGATGAGCGAAGCTGCGAAGAACCTTACTCCGGTGGTGCTGGAACTTGGCGGCAAGAGCCCGTGCATCGTCGACCGTACGGCCGATATTAAATTGGCAGCCAAGCGTATAGCCTGGGGAAAGCTTCTCAATGCCGGTCAGACCTGTATCGCTCCGGACTATCTTATGATTCATCGGGACGTGAAGGACGCATTCCTCGAGGCGCTGAAGCGAGAATTCATCGAGTGCCTGCCTCCGAGCCCGGACACATCCAAGTATTTCGCGCGTATCGTGAACGACGCGGCTTTCGAGAGGATAAGCGCTTATCTTAAAGAGGGTAAGGTGATTTTCGGCGGTGAGACTGACCCTGAGTCACGCTACATTTCTCCTACCATTTTGGATGAAGTACCGGAGGGTGCACGAGTGCTGGAAGAGGAGATTTTCGGGCCAATTTTCCCTGTCCTTACCTTCGATTCGCTTTCGCAGGCGATAGAGCGCGTGAATTCCCGTCCCAAGCCGCTCGCGCTATACTATTTCGGTGATGAGGGCGACACGGTGATCGCTCGCACCTCGTCGGGTGGTTGCTGCATAAATGATTGCGTGATGCACATCGCGAACGAGAATCTTCCGTTTGGAGGAGTGGGTGAATCCGGAATGGGTTCATATCACGGGAAACGCACTTTCGATGTCTTTACGCACCACCGCGCCGTCGTTACCTCCCGCAAGCACGCTGACCTGCCTTTCCGCTATATGCCTTATAAGTGGTTCGACCGCGTAAAGAAGCTTATGTAGAGGTCTTACATTATTACAAAAAGGAGTAAAAGTGAAGAAAGCGCACGTTTTTTGCACACGTCAGGTGGATTTTTTACAATGGATATGAAAAAGGTTATGATGATACTGGCTTGCCTTGTAATGTCGGCAAGCATTTACGCTCAGGATATTACGGGCAAATGGTTTCAGACTAACTCCGCTGTCGAGGAAGGAACGGAGGTGAACTATGTCGACACCCTGACCTTAGCGCCGAACAAGTCGTTTTCCGATGTCGTTATGTTTGGAATGAAGATGGACGATGGTAATGGAAAAGAAATTACCATAAAACTGTCGACATACTGCGCAGGGACTTGGTCTTACGAAAATGACGTCCTTATTCGCACTTATGACCCGAAATCCGTTCGCGCCGAGATATTGGAGCCGGTCGGTCTTCCGAAGATGCTTACGTCTATGATAACTAAGAAAACCGTGTCGGAGTTCAAGAAGCAGACTAAGGAGCCGCAACACTCTAGGGTACTGGAACTCACCGCCGACAAACTGACAATACAAAGCGGTGATTCAGAAGAAGGTGTGGAGCACTACATTAGATAAGTAATCCTCGGGAATCTTTACAACTTATTGCTAAACAAAAAAACCATCAGAAATAATTTCTGATGGTTTTTTTGTCGGGGTACTGTGACTCGAACACAGGACCCTCTGGTCCCAAACCAGATGCGCTAGCCAACTGCGCCACACCCCGTTTCCCGATTGGGACTGCAAATGTACTAAATTTTTATGTAATTGCAAATTTTCTTTCAATTTTTCTCTATGAAATCTACATCAACCACTTTTTGACGTCGTCACCGTGAGTCTCGGCCTCGCGAATTTCCGTTGAGGACATGCTGACAAGCGGCATTTGGGCGATGTCGATTCGGTAATGCTCATTTTCCTTAAGAAGTGTAGCCTTTACCGCTTCACTGTCAAATCCTTCCCTCGGGTACACCAGCACTCCGAACTGCAGCAGGATCTGCGCATAGTTTCTCCATCGATTGAATGCCGAAAGATTGTCTCCCCCTATGACAAGTGTCAGATTATCAGATGGGTAGAGTGCTTGTAGAGCCTCAAGCGTGCGAAAGGTGTACTGTGGGGCGCTCATTTGAAATTCGATGTCGCACACCTCCACTCGTGCCAATTCCGGATGTCGCTCCACAGCCTCTTGGGCCGCAGAGAGCCTCGCGGTCGCATTGGCCGCCTTCTCCGCGCCCTTGAACGGGTTCTGCGGAGACACCACCAGCAGCACTTTGTCAAATCGGCCGTTAAGGTAGGCCAATACCGCCAAGTGCCCGATGTGCAGTGGGTCGAAACTGCCGGAGTAGACGGCTATCTGCATAAGAATGAATCGATTTGCTCGTATGTCCTGGCTAATGCCTCATCCAGTTCGTCGTTCACGATTTCGACGTCGAATCGGCCGTGTGCGAAGTCCAGTTCGCTCTGGGCCTTGGCCAATCTGGTCCTGATGTCCTCTTCGCTGTCGGTGCCGCGCCCACGAAGTCTGCTTTCCAGAATCTCCAGGCTCGGAGGTACGATGAGGAACGACAGGGCGTTCTCGCCGAAATATTTTTTCAGGTTCACGCCACCTTTTACGTCGACGTCGAAGATGATGACCTTTCCGTCGGCCCAAATGCGTTCGACTTCCGATTTGAGGGTGCCGTAGAAGCGGTCCTTATAGACCTCCTCGTGCTCTACGAATGCGTTTTGAACTATCAGTTCGCGGAATCTGTCGGCGCTTAGGAAGTAGTATTCCACGCCATCCCTTTCGCTTCCGCGAGGATTACGGGAAGTGGCACTGACGGAAAACTCGAAGGTTTCCGGGTAGTGCTTGAGGATGTTTCCGACTATGGTACTTTTACCTGCACCCGACGGGGCAGAGAATATAACGACTTTTCCTTTCATCTTTAAACTGTTTGTGGGAGGCAAAGTTAACAAAAATAATGACAATAAGTCAAAAATGAGGGGATGAGCACAATTATTGCGGAAAGATGTTTCTTGGGAAAACGCATATTTTTGATTAAATTTGCGCCGCGAATTTGAAATAACTTTAATACTTATATTTATTATGGTATCTTATAAAGAACTTGGTCTTGTAAACACCCGTGAGATGTTTGCGAAGGCTGTCGCTGGTGGATATGCCATTCCAGCATTCAACTTTAACAACATGGAGCAGCTCCAGGCCATCATTCAGGCTGCAGCTGAGACGAAGTCTCCAGTCATTCTTCAGGTAAGTAAAGGTGCTCGTAACTACGCTAACCAGACACTTCTCCGCTATATGGCAGAGGGTGCGGTAGAGTATGCTAAGGAACTTGGCTGGGAGCATCCTCAGATAGTTCTTCACCTCGACCACGGTGACAGCTTCGAGCTTTGCAAGAGCTGCGTGGATATGGGATTCTCTTCTGTTATGATCGACGGTTCATCTCTTCCATACGATGAGAACATCGCTCTTACCAGGAAAGTCGTAGAGTACGCTCACCAGTTTGACGTTACAGTAGAGGCTGAGCTCGGAGTTCTCGCGGGTGTAGAGGACGAGGTAGCTTCAGAGGTATCTCACTACACTAAGCCAGAGGAAGTTATCGACTTCGCTACACGCACGGGTTGCGATTCTCTCGCTATTTCTATCGGTACTTCACACGGTGCTTACAAATTCAAGCCGGAGCAGTGCACGCGTGACCCTAAGACAGGTCGTCTCGTTCCACCTCCACTCGCATTCAACGTTCTCCACGAGATCGAGAAGAAACTCCCTGGATTCCCTATCGTACTCCACGGTTCATCTTCAGTTCCACAGGAATATGTCGACATCATCAACCAGTATGGTGGAAAACTTCCTGACGCAGTAGGTATTCCTGAGGAAGAGCTTCGCGAGGCATCAAAGAGCGCTGTTTGCAAGATTAACATCGACTCAGACTCTCGTTTGGCTATGACAGCGGCTATTCGTAAGGTATTCGCAGAGAAACCGGGCGAATTCGACCCACGTAAATACCTCGGACCAGCTCGTGACGAGATGAAGAAACTTTACATCCACAAGATCGTAAACGTTCTCGGATCTGACGGAAAGGCAGAGTAATTCTCGCTTTAAATATCGAAAGTCAGTCGCGGTAGGACCGTGACTGACTTTTTTTGGTATAGTATTTGCGCCATGCGTGCGCGATATAAAAACTTATTATGACAGGATTAGTTAGTTGTTTGTTCATCCTTGCGCAGACTTTCATTACTTTGGATCAGGCCCTCGAAATCGCGTTGAGCGAGAATGTCGCCGTGAAAGTCGCTGATAAGGAGATAGAAAGAAGCGAGTATGCCAAGCGTGGTACGTACGCATCGCTTTTCCCTAAGATCGATGGTTCCGCCGCTTTCCAGAGAACTATAGAAAAGCAGGTGATGTATATGGATTTCGATATGTCATCCATTATGGGTGGAGGCTCCGGCACCGGCAGCGGCTCTGAAGACAGTGGCTCAGCAGGTACCGGCAGTTCCTCAGGCAGTTCCTCAAGCAGCTCTTCAAGTGGTAAGAAAGACGGAATGGAGGTCGGTAGGTGGAATACCTTCTCGGCCGGAGTCACCGCTTCTATGCCTATCGTGAATCTGCAGCTCTGGGAGAGTATGAAAATCTCCGGACAGGATGTGGAATTGGCAGTGGAGAAAGCCAGAAGCAGCAAGCTCGACATGGTGAGCCAAGTGAAGAACGCGTTTTACGCGGTGCTGTTGGCCAAGCAGGCCCACGAGGTCTATAAGGACGTCTACGATAATGCCGTGGCTAATTATGAACGCACCCAAATGAAGTACGAGGCGCAGAAAGCTTCGGATTTGGACTTGGCCCGTGCGGCGACCACGCTTGCGAACGCAGTCCCGAATATGTACGATTCGGCCAATTCCATCGCGCTGGCCTTGTGGCAGTTAAAGGCTGTGATGGGTGTGGATTTGGAAGAGGATATCGACGTGGCAGGAAGTCTCTATGATTATGCCGACGATATGACGGCGCTCTATGCCGAGGAAGAATTGGATTTGGAAAACAATACCACGATGAAGCAGCTTTCCATTCAGGCAGAGCAGCTCGCATCGAACATCAAGATGCAGAAATACTCTGCACTTCCATCGCTTGCACTTTCATTTTCATATAATTACAGCGCGATGGCTAATGATTTCGAGTTTAGCCAGTACAGATGGACTCCATATTCCTATGTGGCACTTAGTCTGAATATCCCGATTTTCGCCGGTGGCAAGCGCTATAATACCATAAAGGCGGCACAGGTCCAGTCGGACGAGTTGGCCCTTCAGAAAAAGGATACCGAAAGGCAGCTGAAAATCGCTTTGAAGAAGAGCGTTAACACGATGGCCACTGCACTTCGCAGCTTCGATGCGGCGGATAAGGCATTGGAAGCGGCTCAGAAGGCCTATGACATCACCGAAGAGTCATACGCAGTGGGTAGCAGCACCCTTACGGACCTGAACGATGCGCAGCTCGCGCTGGTGCAGTCGAAGATGACCGCAGCACAGTCGATTTACAGCTATTTGACAGCCAAGACAAGTCTTGAGCAGACATTGGGAATGGATTATACAACAGAAGATAATAACGAATAACGATGAATACTAAAATTGTTTCAATGATGGCCGTAGCACTCGCTTTGTGTTCTTGCGGTGGAAAAAAGGCGCAGAAGGGTGCCGCTGCGGTGAAGGAAGAGCTGCTTCCTGCAGTAAAGGTGGTAGATGCGAAGAGCGAGATCGTGCCTATCGACGAGAAATATTCAGTTACGCTTCAGGCGTATGCGATAAATAACATAGCCCCTCAGAGCGGAGGCCGTATCATTTCCATAAAGGCAGAAGTGGGCGACTTCGTAGAGAAGGGACAAGTGCTCGCACAGATGGATAAGGCTCAGCTGGAACAGGCTGAACTTCAGTTGAATAATCTTAAGAGCGAGTATGACAGAGCTAAGGCTCTTTACGAAAAGGGAGGAGTGAGCAAGTCCGACTTCGAGACCATCGAGCTCCAGTATAAGGTAGCCAATACCACTTACGAGAATCTCCTTACGAACACCATCCTCAAGAGCCCTCTTAACGGAGTGGTGTCTGCCAGGAATTACGACGAAGGCGATATGTACACCATGTCGGCTCCACTTTATGTCGTACAGCAGATTAACCCGATAAAGGCCTTCGTGGCAGTGTCGGAGAAGAACTACAGCCTTCTCAAGAAGGGCATTAAGGTGGAATTCGCTCCTGAAGCCCTTAACGGAAAGAAATATATCGGAGAGGTTACCAGAATTCACCCTACTGTGGACGCAACGACGCACACCATAGTGGCTGAGGTGACCATAAACAACCCTAAGTTCGAACTCCGTCCGGGTATGTATTCAAGTGCCCGCGTCATCTTCAGCCAGGGCGACGCCATCGTAGTTCCCGACACGGCGGTGCTCAAGCAGCAGGGTTCCGGCGTAAGGACAGTCTATGTCCTCAAGGCCGACGGAACGGTAGAGCTTAGAATCGTGGAGATAGGAAGGCACATCGGCTCCGAGTACGTAATCCTAAGCGGCGTGCAGGCTGGCGAGAAAGTCATAGTCAGCGGTCAGAGCTTGCTTAGAAGTGGAATTAAAGTAGAAGTTATCGAATAATGAGTATCTATCGTTCAGCAGTTAAAAAACCGGTAACGACCGCGCTCGTATTCGTCGCTTTCGCTATTTTCGGTGTCTTCTCCCTAATGAAGACATCCATATCACAGTTCCCGGATTTCGATTCGAACGTGATAATGGTTATGTCCTCATACCAGGGAGCCAGTGCTCAAGATATTGAGACTAACCTTACCAAGGTGCTTGAAAACTCCCTTAACAGTGTGGCCAATCTTAAAGAGTTGACCTCCAAGTCTAAGGAGAACATCGCCATACTTACGCTTGAATTCGAATACGGAACAGACATCGAGGCCGCGACCAATGACGTCCGCGACAAACTCGATATGGTCAGTGCGACCCTGCCCGACGGAGCATCTTCGCCGATGATTTTCAAGTTCAGCGCCGATGATATGCCTATCCTCATTCTTTCCGCAACTGCGAAGGAATCGATGGCCGGACTGGACAAAATCCTCGACGACAAGGTGGCAACCCCGCTTGCCCGAGTGTCCGGAGTGGGAACCGTGTCGGTGGCCGGTGCGCCAAGCCGTGAGGTACACGTCTACTGCGACCCACAGAAACTGCAGGCTTATAACCTTACGGTCAGCAGTATAGCACAGATTATCGCCGCGGAGAACAGAAACCTGCCTTCCGGTAACATAGACATAGGAACAGAAACCTATAACCTTCGTGTGGAGAAGGAATTTGCCAATCCTTCCGATATGCTCGACATCGTGGTCAGCAACTCTAACGGAAAGTTGGTCTACCTGCGCGACGTGGCTTCCGTAATCGACGGACCTAAGGAACGCGAGCAGGAATCTTATACTAATGGCGAGCGCAGTGCGCGTATCGTCATCCAGAAACAGAACGGCGCGAATACCGTGAACGTCATCCGCGACGTGAAGAAGGCTCTGAAGAAAATCGAGACTACTTTGCCGTCGGACATCAAGATCACCACGGTCATAGACTCGTCTACGAACATCATCAACACCATAAACACCCTGAAGGATACCATTCTCATTACTTTCTTGGTGGTTATGCTCGTGGTGTTCCTCTTCCTCGGAAGATGGAGGGCGACGTTCATCATCATTTTGTCCATCCCTATAGCGCTTCTCGCGTCGCTGGTATATCTGTTCGCTACGGGCAATACCTTGAACATCATATCGATGTCGGCACTTTCCATAGCGATAGGTATGGTCGTGGATGATGCCATAGTGGTACTGGAGAACATCTCTACCCATCTCGAGCGTGGTGAGAAACCTAAGGAGGCAGCCGTGTTGGCGACTTCAGAGGTGGCGATATCCGTAGTGGCGTCTACCCTTACTATGCTTTGCGTATTCCTGCCTCTTACTATGATCAGCGGTATGACAGGTATCATGTTCAAGCAGTTGGGATGGATAGTAAGTATCATTATGATAGTGTCTACCACCGCAGCGCTTACGCTCGTGCCTATGCTTTGCTCGCGATTCCTTCGCAGCGGAAAGAGCAAGAGCAAATTGCATACGCTTTTCTTTACGCCTGTAGATAGGTTCCTCGACAAGATTTCACGCGGCTACGCTCGCATTATTCGCTGGGCTACTACTCATAGGAAGACGGTGGTATTCGGCTGTGCCGGCATATTCGTACTTACTGTAGTATTCCTCGGGCCTAAGGTGAAGACGGAGTACTTCCCTCATAGTGACGACGGACGCCTTAGCGTGGAAATCAACCTCCCTGTAGGTACGGCTCAGGCAGTTACCGCAGAGATGGCAGCTTCCATCTATGATGACATTCGCGCCGCAGTTCCTGAGGTGCAGGTGCTCAACTATTCATTCGGACAGGCCGATTCCGACAATGCATTCGCAAGTATGCAGAATAACGGAACTCAGGTTATCTCTATGAACATTAACATAGGTTCTGTAGATGAACGAGAGAGGAGTACGGCGGAAGTTGCGGACAAGATTCGCGGAATCTTGCGTAATTATCCTCAAATCCGCAAGGGTATAGTTACCGAAGGTGGCGGAATGATGGGTGGTGCCTCATCCGTAAAGATAGAGGTCTATGGCTACGATTTCGAAAAGACCGATGCCGTGGCTCGTGAGATTCAGTCGAAGATTCTCGAAAGCGACGTGTTCTCGCAGGCTACATTGTCCCGTGACGAGTATACTCCTGAGTATCAGATGGACTTCGATAGGACCAAATTGGCCCTTAACGGACTCACGTCCACTACGGCAGGTCAGGCGTTCAGCGCCGCCGTGTCCGGCACCGTAGCTTCTTATTTCAGGGAGGATGGTGAGGAGTACTACATCCGTGTGCGCTATGCTCCTGAGTTCAGGACGAGCGTGGAGGACTTGGAGAACATCACCGTGACTAACGCTATGGGAAAGACCGTGAAGATGAAGGAATTGGGTACGATTAAGGAAACTACCGTGCCTCCTACCATCGAGCGTAAGGATAGGGAGAGATATATCTCGCTTAGTGGTATCGTATCTAAGGGGGCTGCCCTTTCCGATGCCGTGGCTTGCGCGCAAAAGGCCATAAACGAGACGGATATTCCTAACGGAATCTCTACTCAGATAGCCGGTGACTATGAGGACCAGCAGAGTATGTTCTCGGATATGTTCGTGCTTATACTCTTGATTATCATTTTGGTATATATGGTGATGGCATCGCAGTTCGAGTCCTTTATGTCTCCGTTCGTGATTATGTTCTCGCTTCCGTTCGCCATAGTGGGCGTAATCTGGGGATTGACCCTCACCGGAACGGCTATGGGCGTGATGGCGATAATCGGTGTGATAATATTGCTCGGTATAGTGGTGAAGAACGGTATCGTGCTCATCGACTACACGATTCTTTGTCGTGAGAGAGGAATGAATGCCATAGATGCATCTGTGGAGGCTGCCAGAAGCCGTCTGCGTCCTATTCTTATGACTACGCTTACCACTGTTCTCGGTATGGTTCCTATGGCTATGGGTCTGGGAGAAGGTTCCGAGATGTGGGTAAGTTTGGGAATGGTGGTTTGCTGGGGTCTTTCGGTTTCTACCGTAGTGACTTTGGTGCTAATTCCGACAGTTTATTGTATATTTGCAACAAGGCAGGAAAGGAGAATTAAAAAATGATAGCTATATTTGTAAGTTACAACCAGGCTTTCAACGATGAAATCGTAGAATTGCTGGAGCAGTTCGGACAGAGAGGTTTCACGCGCTGGGACGAGGTGATGGGTCGAGGCTGTGAAAGCGGAGAACCGCATTATGGTAATCACGCTTGGCCTGCTATGAATCAAGCTGTACTCACGATGGTGGACGATTCCATCGCAGACGGGGTGCTTGAGGCGCTGCACGAGAAAGACTTGGCATATCCTGATTTGGGATTGAGAGCCTTTAGTTGGAGAATAGACAAACACATTTAAAACATTTAATATTATGGAAGTAACGATAACTAATCAGAATCTGGAGCAGGTGTTGAAATCTTCTTCAGTGGTAGTAGTTGACTTCTGGGCTACTTGGTGCGGCCCTTGCCGTATGCTTGCTCCTACAGTGGAGGAAGTGTCCGAACTTATGGATGGTAAGGCCGTAGTGGCAAAGTGTAACGTGGACGAGGCGAGGGAAGTCGCTCTGAAGTACAGGATTATGAGTATCCCTACTCTTATCTATTTTAAAAACGGAGAGGTGGTGGACAAGACCGTGGGTGTTGTCTCGAAAGAGGATATTGTTTCTAAAATCAATAGTTTGTTATGAAAAAATTAGTTCTAACCGCTGCTGCCGTATTGCTGGCAGTAAGTGCAAATGCTAAGGTGGGTATCGTAGCAGGTCTCACTTCAGCTACGACTAGCATTAATGACGCCTATAATGATATAGCTGTCGCCAAGACCGCTAACAAGTATCATGCAGGTTTGGTCTACGAGTTGAATCTCCCGTTGGGATTGAGCGTTCAGCCCGGTATCATCTATAACGTAAAGGGACAGTCAGTTAAGGATAACATCGCTTTGGCGGGCCAGAATGCGGAAATCTCCATAGACACTAACACCGGCTACCTCGAGGTGCCTATAAGAGTCGCTTGGGGAATGAACTTCGGCCTTTTCAAGCCGTTTGTGTTTGCAGAACCTTTTGTAGGATATGCCCTTACTACGGAGACTGTCTCACAGTTTAAGGATGCTGCTACAAAAGAGGCTTTTGACAAGCTCGCATCGCTGGCGGGTACTTCACTTGACACTAAGAAGGATGACCCGAATCGTTGGGCAAACCGTAACCGTTTCGAATATGGTGTAGGATTGGGCGCAGGCGTGAAGGTGTTGGATTTCGTAGCTTTGTCGGTCAAGTATTATTGGGACCTCGGTCAGGTGTATAAGGAATCTGACACTAAACCATCGGTAAGTGCCGGGGCTATGTATAAGGCTGTAAAGGAGCAGAAATGTTCGGGTATTTCAGCATCGGTTACACTATATTTTTAATAGATAGAGAGTTAGTTTAAAAACAAGCCGCACGTGTTTTTCGCGCGGCTTGTTTGTTGCGATAATAAGGGGATGCTTAGAGACGAGATCATAGATTTTTTGGGAGAGGATTGGGTTGCTCTTAATGGTTACATAAAGGACTCCTTGTTCTCGGATATTCCGCTTCTACAGGAGGTAAACGAGGACATATTGGTCCATGGCGGGAAGATGCTAAGACCTATCGTAGCTCTGCTGGTGGCGCGTATGATAAGCGGCACTACGGTTACGGACGATTCGATTAGGGTCGCTGCAGCCACGGAGATGCTGCATAATGCCACTCTTCTGCACGACGATGTGGCCGATGAGAGTCCTACCCGAAGGGGCGAGCCGACGCTCTTCTCCAGGATTGGCCCGTCAGGTGCCGTACTCGTAGGCGATTTCTGGCTTGCGAGGGCGATGGAACTCACCATCTCTTGTTCGAAGCACGATTCCGTGGCCAAGATTTTCTCGAAGGCTATGACGAATTTGGCCGAGGGCGAGATGCTCCAGCTCCAGAACGCCAGCGGAAATGGAACGAACAAGGAAGATTACTTTAGGATAATATATTGCAAGACAGCTTCTCTGTTCGAAACGGCTTGTTTGAGCGTGTCTGTATCTTGTAATGCTACGCCGGAGCAGCAAGAGGCCGTGAAGGAGTATGCCGTGTCTCTGGGCATAGCTTTTCAGATTAAGGACGACATCCTGGATTATGTGGGCGACGAGGCTCTGGGAAAGCCTACGGGAATTGACTTGAAGGAGCATAAGATTACGCTGCCTCTGCTTTGTTGTTTCGACGATGCCGCTAAGGAGGCCGAAATTAGAAAAATGATTTCCGACATCCATAATCACCCCGAGTATTGCGAACAAATTCGTACATTTGTGCTTGAAAACAGGGGAGTGGAGAAGGCAGGTGACATTCTGGAAAGTTATATCCGGAAATCACTCGATGCGCTCGACGTGTTCCCTGACGGAAAGGAGAAGGAATTCCTTACGCGTATAGCCAAATATAACACTATCAGAAATTCTTAAAATGGGTTTTTCTCAGGTAAAGGGTAATGTCGCGGTGTGCAACGCACTTAAAGGAATGGTAGATTCCGGAAAGGTGCCGCACGCCATTATGTTTCACGAAGATGACGGAGGTGGCGCCATCGGCGTCGCACTTGCCTTCCTGCAGTATCTTTACTGTAAGGACAGGTCGTCGGGTGATGCCTGCGGAACGTGTCCTGCCTGTAATAAAATCCAAAAACTCATACATCCGGACGTTCATTTCATCTTTCCGGTAAATACCGGTCGCTGCTCCGATTATGTCGACAAGTGGCGTTCCCTCGTCAAGGCTAATCCTTTCTTTACGGAGAACGACCTTAGCGAGGCTCTCGAGATAGAGGGTAAATCCGCTATGATTAAGGTGGATGAGGCCAAGGGGCTTCTGGAGACGCTCTCATTCAGCGCTCTGGAGAAAGGCTACCGCAGCGTGGTCATCTATCTTCCGGAGAAAATGAACAAGGACGCTGCAAACCGTCTGCTTAAACTGATAGAAGAGCCTCCCAAGCTTACGGAATTCATACTCATCACGCATAATCCGGAGCAGGTGCTCGTCACCATCGCCTCGCGTTGCCAGCGCATAAGATTGGCCCCGGGGAATGGAACCGGCCCATTCGAAGACAGTGAGTTCATAGGGCTTCTGCGCCCGTTGATGCAGGGTCTGCTCGCTCGAGACTTGTACGCTTGCCTGGAGATAGCGGATTCTCTGGCCAATCTGTCCTCAAAGGAAAAGGCGAATAATTTTTGTAAATTTGCTGCAGAGAATCTGCGATACATTTTTTTGCTCCAGCAGGGGATGCCGTCTCTCGTGACGGTGAATGATCCTGCGCGAAGGACGGAGTTGGAGGATTGGGCCGGACGAAGCAGAAAGACTTTTGCGAGGAAGGCCTTGGATGCCCTGGGACGGGCCGAGATGCTGATTTCTCGTAATGTGAATATGAAGATATTGTTTACCGACTTGGTAAACGGATTATATGAAAGTATATGAGTGAATCTAAAAAATACGATTGCTTCAGAGGGTGCGAAGTGGTGGATTGTGAAGACGGAACCACTGAGGTGACATATAGGGAAGGATGTTGTAAGCTACCTGTGCATAACTACTTGAGGGATATCTCATCGCTCGAGTATGCCGATGTCTTCGAGGTGCGCTTTAAGAATACGCGCAAAGGCTATTACAAGAACGAGTCGGGTCAGAGCGTGCGTCAAGGCGACAAGGTGGTGGTCGAGGCCGCATCGGGCTACGATTTGGGCTTCGTGTCTCTCGAAGGCCCACTGGTAGTCAAACAGATGCAGAGACGCCGCATAGATCCTGCATCTTACGAATTCAAGAAGATATATAGAAAGGCTCGCCCATCCGACATCGAGAAATGGATGGCTGCCACTGCTCGTGAGCAGGCTACTATGATAGAGGCACGCCGCATAGCTGCGACTATGGGGCTCGATATGAAAATCGGCGACGTGGAGTTCCAGGGCGACGGTACTAAGGCTATTTTCTATTACATAGCCGACGGCCGCGTGGATTTCCGCCAGTTGATAAAAGTCTTCGCCGAGGAATTTCGCATAAAGATTGAGATGAAGCAGATAGGCGCTCGCCAGGAGGCCGGGCTCATAGGGGGCATCGGGGTCTGCGGTCGTGCGCTTTGCTGTGCCAATTATGTCACGAACTTCAAGAGCATCAACACATCCGCAGCGCGCTGCCAGGATTTGTCCTTGAATCCTCAGAAATTGGCCGGCCAATGCGGCAAGCTCAAGTGCTGCATTAACTACGAAGTGCCTGTTTATCTGGATGCGCAGAGCCGTATCCCTAAGGTCAACGAACCGCTTGAGTTCGAGGACGGATTGGCATATCTAAGAAAGACGGACATTCTCGCCGAGATGATGTATTTCTCTTATGACAAGTCTTCGGATGCGAACTTGTATCCGGTGCCGGCGGCCGAGGTGAAGGAGATTCAGAAAATGAACAGGAACGGCATTCGTCCGGTTTCGCTGATTCCGGATGTGGAACCGTCTTCGCCTGAGTTCATTACGGCTGTGGGAGAGGGAAGTATCTCGCGTTTCGATTCGCCTAAGAAGAAGCGTAAAAACCGCAAGCCTCGTGACAAAGCTCAGAATAAGCAGTAATAGTCTTTTAGCGGTTTGCCTGTTGTGCCTCGCTTGGTCTTGTCAGAGGCCGAGCGGTGCGTCCGATTTCATTAAGGGACAGAGGGTGGAGTACGAGTTTCGTATTCCGCAGGCGGATACATTGTCCCTGTATGACTTCAGGTTCTTTTCGGGGCAGGAGGCTGTGGACTCGCCCGTGGCTTTGGATGTGAGGTGGGTTTCGCCGTCGGCGCAGATTTACAGGGAAGAGGTGTGGCTGCCGATGGATGGAAAGCCGCATTATTATAGATTGGGATTACGCTTTGTGGAGCAGGGGGATTGGACCTTAAGGGTTTATCCGAAGAAGAAGCTGAGCGGATTAGGAATTAGTTGGGAAAAGAATTATGGGACACGATAAATTACGCAGATTTGCTGAGAATGAGACATTTGCTTGTCTTCTTCAGCCTACGTCAGAGGAAGTTATGCCGGATGGATTCTTTAACTTGAAGGACCATCCGATAAAGGGGAATTGGGCGGAGAAGATGTTTGGAAGACCTGGGGCCGAGATAGTTCTCGAACTGGGCTGCGGAAAGGGCGAGTATACGATAGATTTGGCCCGTCGCTATCCGGACAAGTGTTTTATCGGCGTGGACATCAAGGGTGCGCGTCTGTGGAAGGGCGCGAAGACAGCTACTGTGGAGAAGATTCCCAATGTGGCTTTCCTTCGTACGCGCATCGAGTTCATAACTGCGTTTTTCGCTCCCGGGGAGGTGTCGCAGATATGGCTTACTTTCTCTGACCCGCAGATGAAAAGTGAGAATTCGCGACTTACTTCGCCGCTTTTCCTCGAAAGATATCGTAAGATGCTGGTGCCTGGCGGAATCGTGCATCTGAAGACCGATTCGGCTTTTCTCTGTGAGTATACCCGCCAGATCGTAGATGTAAATAATCTTAAGAGATTAGCCTACACTACGGATCTTTACGCGACGAAAGACGACTCGCTGGACGCGTCTCTCTATGAGGTGCAGACCTTTTACGAAAAGATGTTCCTCTCTCAGGGCATTCCCATCACCTATCAGAGTTTCGTAATAGACAAGGAAGGAGACTACCTTCACCCTACGGATTTCGACCAGAAAGCCTGGCGCGAAAAGGAAAAGAGTCGTTAGAATTTATATACGTTCAAGCCGATTTCCTCGCTGTATTCTCTTTCGAGTTTCGTCCCGTAATCTTCGATAACGAATTCTCCCGCTCCGCTTAGGTGTGCGCAAAGCAAATGTCCACCTAAGGTGGAGTAGTCACTTCGACCTGCGACTATGTGAAGATGAAGGTAGGTTTGTCCGTTAAGGGTGGAGATGTTACCGGTAAGATTGGCAATTTCCATCTGCTCAGTGAATTGCTTGTCCACATACTGTTTGGTAGAAGGGTCGAAGAATCTAAGGGTCATCTCATTTATGGCCCCGATTCCGGTTATGCTCCCGGACTGCACGTGATTTTCCTCGCAGAACTTAGTGAGCGCTTGAGTGATTTCCTGGTGATTGTCTAAGCTTACGACATATTTTCCACCTGCTTTAACGTATTTATACATAACGATTAATTTTTCAGTAAATATATAAAATAATTGGATTGGGTAAAACAAGTTGCCATAGATTACTCATGGCCGAGCAGTGCGAGGGCTTCGTCGAGGGAGATGGATTGCGAGATGTCGAATCCGCCATTTCCGGTGCGACGTAGCGACGACAGGAATGCGCCGCTGCCGAGAGCCTCGCCGAGATCCCTTGCGAGCGCCCTAATATAGGTGCCTTTCGAGCAATCGATGCGAATCATCGCGGTAGGCAAGTTCTCCTCACCGGAGATGTCGGCTACCCTAATGCGCCCCTTTCCGTCGTCTACCCCGCAGGATCCAGGTCTTTCCAGCCAGTCGAGCAGCTCCAAGTCGTAGATATTCACGCGATTGGCCTGAAGTATTCCGGTATCCTCCACCGAAAGTCCCTTTTTATACATCTGACGCGCCAGCTCGTAGACACGCACTCCATCTACGCTCTTCGCGCTGAAAAGAGGAGCTATCTGATCCTGCTCCCCGATGAACTTCGGCAACACTCCTTCTAAGGATTCACGCGACACTCCATCTAAAGGGAACCTCTGGGAAATCTCCTTTTCGAGGTCGTACGACGCAGTGGTGGCCCCGAAGCTCACTCCGGCTATGTACTGCTTGGCCGAACGCTGCAATTCTTCAGCCCTTTTCGTGGCAGGCCCTATGCACACCAGAAGTATTCCGGTAGCCAATGGGTCGAGAGTCCCCGCGTGCCCCACTTTCAGGTTCTTTTTCCCGAAATGTTTGCACGCTGCCCATTTAACCTTGCGAAGTACATCGGCGGAAGTCCACCGATAGGGTTTGTCTATCGGCAGGACGATTCCGTCGGGATAATCTTCGATACTATTAGAGAACGGGTATCTTTTCAATTCTTCTAAGATGTCTTCCGCCTTCGAACGTGCTGTCCATCCACGCATCCACCACCGCACTTGCCATACGGTAAGAGATGAAACGCGCCGGGAGCACGAGAACATTGGCATTATTATGCTGTTTCACAAGTTTTCCGATCTCCGTGTTCCAGGCCAATCCCGCCCTGATTATAGGGTGGTGGTTCAGAGTCATCGCCATACCGTTACCGGTGCCGCAGAGCGCGATCCCGCACTCCACCTCGCCATTCTCTATTCCACGGGCCAATTTGTGCGCGAAGTCGCAGTAATCGCAACTCTGCTCGCTGTCGGTGCCGTAATCTACGACCTGAAGCCCGCGCTTTTTAAGCTTTCCTATGAGTTTGGTCTTGTACTCAAGTCCTGCGTGGTCGCTGCAAATGCCTATAGTCTTCATAACAGATGATTTTTAAGTTCGTGAACCCTGCGCACTGCCTCTTCGTGGCCTATGCAGGAGATGATTTCGTGTATGCCCAGTCCGCTGCCGCTGCCTGTAAGGCCTAATCTGATGCAGTTCATTACCTTACCCATAGGCCATTCGCGCGAACGGATGAATGTCTCGAGGTCCTCGCCGCTCTCAATAGCCTCACAAGCCATGGAGTAGTTCTCGGCAGTGCCGAATTTGCGAAGGTCCTTCTCCACATATTCGCTCGGAGCGACGAAAAGATATGGGGCGATAGTCCAGAAATCCGCTACGAAGGTAGCCCTCTCCTTGATGAGACCTACGACCTTGACTACATAGTCGCGAGAAGCCTCGATGCCGTGAGAAGAGAGGATTGGCATATAAAGGTCGGCCAATTCCTCATCGCTCTTAAGGCGGAGGTACTCCTTATTATACCACTTGGCCTTGTCGGGGTTGAATTTGGCGCCGCTCTTGCTGACCTTGTCGAGGGAGAAGCTGTCGATGAGCTCCTGCATCGTGAAAAGCTCCTGCTCCGTTCCAGGATTCCATCCGAGCATAGCGAGCATATTCACGAAAGCCTCCGGAAAATAGCCGTCCTCGCGATAGCCGTGATAAATTTCGCCCTGCGAATTGGTCCAGACGAGAGGGAATACCGGGAATCCCATCTTGTCTCCGTCGCGCTTCGAAAGCTTTCCGTTTCCGACAGGCTTCAAAAGCAGAGGCAAGTGGGCAAAACGAGGCATAGTGTCCAGCCATCCGAATGCTTCGTAAAGCAGGTAGTGCAGAGGAAGCGACGGAAGCCACTCCTCTCCGCGGATGACCTCGGTAATCTCCATAAGGTGGTCGTCCACTATGTTGGCCAGATGATATGTAGGCAGTTCGTCGGCCCTTTTCCAAAGCACCTTGTCGTCAAGCGTAGAAGAATTCACCTCCACGTGTCCGCGAATGAGGTCGTCCATCTTTACGACACGGTCTTCCGGCATCTTGAAACGTACCGTCCAGTCCGTAGTCTGCTCGAGAAGCCTGTCCACCTCTTCCTTAGGGAGGGAGAGGGAGTTGCGAAGTCCCATTCTGGTCTGGTGGTTATAGATAAAGGTCTCGCCGCGGCTCTCTGCCTCGCTGCGAAGCGCATTCAACTCCTCCGACGAGTCGAAGGCATAGTAGGCCCAGCCGGCTTCGACTAACTGCTCCGCATATTTCCTGTAGATGTTTCTGCGCTGTGACTGCCTGTAAGGAGCGTGTGGATGACGCTCGGAAGGGGTCTCCACTACTTGGCCCTGGGCGTCGACGCCCTCGTCGGGAATGATTCCGCACCAGTTAAGCGCCTCGATGATATATTTTTCCGCACCCGGAACGAAGCGTGCCGAGTCGGTGTCCTCAATTCTTATGATGAAGTCTCCTCCGTGCTGCTTGGCATAGAGATAGTTATAAAGTGCAGTGCGCACGCCGCCCATATGAAGCGGCCCGGTAGGGGATGGCGCAAATCTTACTCTTGTCTTTCTCATTTCTGTATTCTTCTTATTGCTGGTATTGTTTCTAAATCACGTAATTCGTTTTCGTCGTCGGAGAGCATAGCCGGCTTCTGCTCCGGATTGAATTTGATTTTCGATTTGTTCTCCGTGGTGTTGAAGCCTATGTGCGAACTCCAGATGGTGTCATCTGCTTCGTCCTCCATAGAGGCCTGAGGTACATCCTCGTCGTCTTTCGAGATAATGATGATGTTACTCTTGTCGATTTCCGGGCCAAGCAGGGTGACGAACTTGAATCCTGTAGCTATGGCGGTAATCTTTATGGTATCCTTGAACTCAGGCGCGTCCTCGAAGATGAGACCATATTTGAAATTGTTCGCGCTGCCGGTATATTTCGAAATCTCCTTGTTGATTTCCTCTTGCTCCTTCATCGTGACGCCGTCTTGAGAGAAAGGTACCGTGATGTTAAGCAGCAGGTGCTTGGCCGTCTTGAGGTCGAAGTCGTTAAGAAGAGGCGACTCGAAGGTGTTTCTCACGGCATCGGCGATTCGGTTCTCGCCATTTCCGCTACCACATCCCATAAGGGCCAATCCGCTGTCCCTCATCATATTCTGTATGTCCTTGAAGTCGATGTTAATGTAACCTCTTTTCTTAATTATCTCCACGATGCCGCTTACCGCCGTAGACAGGACCTCGTTCACCTTCGGGAAGGCATCCTGTATGAGCTTGTCCCCGTGGACCTTATACAAGTTCTCGTTCTTTATGACGATGAGGCTGTCCACATTCTTCTCCAGTTCGTGGATGCCCTCTATGGATTTCGACAATTTCTCCTTGCCCTCGAAGATGAAAGGCAGCGTGACCACACCCACGGTAAGAATACCTGCGTCCTTCGCCATCTTGGCTATCACCGGAGTCGCACCAGTGCCGGTACCACCACCCATTCCGGCAGTGATGAACAGCATCTGGGTGTTGTCCTTCAGAATTTTCTCCCTAATCAGGTCCTGTGTCTCCAGAGCCTTGTTTCGGCCAATGCTGGGGTTGGTTCCCGCTCCCAAGCCTTCGCCAAGTTGAATCTTGGTAGGTACCTGGCAAGCGCCCAATGCCTGGGCATCGGTGTTGCACACTATGAAACTACAGCCTTCGACATTCTGCCTGTACATATAGTCCACGGCGTTACAACCGCCTCCGCCTACTCCGATAACCTTAATGACATCGTTCGACGTGGCCCAATTGATGGGCGCTATCAAATCGAGGTTATTATCCATATATTCACTCATTTGTATCTATACTCTAAATTATTCGTCCGTATCGTCGTCTCCATTCGTCGCAGCGGAATAGATGCCGTCGAAAAGACTTCCCATACCCTTCGTCAATTCCCCGACGCCCTTAGACAGAGAGCCGAACAATCCGTGCTTTTCCTTTTTCGGCTTCTTCTCGCGCTTTTCCTCTTTCTTAGCCGGCTGCTCCTTTATGGTGCCCATCTCCTCGTCGTCGAACAGGTTCTCGTTCTCCGGCTCCTCAGCTTTTTCGACTACCTTTTCCTGTTCCAGAGAATCCTGAGCACAGTTGATGTAAGGATTTGCGACTGCGCTGAGGGCTATTCCCTCCATGGAGTTCTCGGACGGCGACTCGAACAGCTTAGGATACGCTATCCTGCAAGGCAATCCGGTCATATTGCTTATCAGACTCTGGCACAGGCGAATCTCTGCACCTCCGCCGCTGAGCACTATGCCGTTACGCAGCTTGTCCTCGTAGCCGCTCTCGCCTATGATGTACATACAAGCGTTTACTATCTCCTTCATTCGGTTCTCGATAATCTCGGCCAAGTACTTCACGGTGAGCTGGTGGTGCACGTCGTTCCTACCTTCGAACTGAATGATCTTCTCGCTCATATTCAGCAGCTTGTTCGACATACAGTAGCCTAGATTGACCTTTATCTTCTCGGCCAATGTGTTCGGTATGCTGCACTCGGTATGGATGTCCGAGGTGATGACCTTGCCTCCGAACGGGAATGCCTTGTAAGCGCGCATAATGCCGTGATGATAGACCGACACGGAAGTTACTCCGGCACCTATTTCGATGAGAGCCACTCCGTGCTCCTTCTCGTCGTCGTTAAGGACGTACTTCGATTCGCAGATAGGCGAGAAAGCGTAGTTGCTTACGGCGATTCCCAGCTCGTTCATGACCCTGTCGAGGTTATTCCTGTATTTTCTAGGACCTATGAACACCAGGAAGTAACCTTCCAGCTCGCTTCCCGTCGCACCGATTACACTCTCTTCGTCTACTTGGAAAAGGTCTTCCGTAGAGAAGGACTGGGTCAGTATTCCGTAGATGACGCTACTGTCGCTGATCCTGTTCTCTATCTCGCTTACGGCCATATTCTTGAGATTCTCTATCTCGTCCGGGGTAATGTATTCCGAAGAGTCGTTTCTCATTACCTTATGGCTTATCTTCTCTGCCTTTACGTTCCATCGCGGAAGATTGACTATCACCTTAGTAATCTTAATGCCGCATTTTTCCTCGGCCTCCGCGATAAGACCCTTTAGGGGTAATGCCGCCTTCTGTGGGTTGAAGACATTATCCCTGGTCACTCCTTCCGATTCTGCTTTCTTGTAAAAGATGAGGTTTGGAATGCCTGAAGTCACCGCCACCACGGAAAGCGCTATCTTGGAAGTTCCGAAGTCCGCTGTAACTACATATCTTTCTTCCTGCATATTATTTGTCCCTTGTATTTTATATTCACTATTTTATATCCGTCTTCACGAGGCTGTATCTTCGTGAAATATTTGTTTAAATATCGCAATTTTCTGTCAATATCCCGAAAATCCCCGAAAATTATTTCCTCTTTCTCGCTGTGGAGTATGAAATCGTCGTTATTCGCCACGGAATAGCTGACGATTCTACTGTTCCAGTGATCATTCCTTGACATCTTGTGCACGAAGTCGATGGCCGCCAGAAGCCACTCGCGATCCATCCCCTTAGCCTTCTTGCATCGTATTACCGGCACTTCGGCCTCGTATGACTTGCTCAAAGGAAAGCTAATTCCGTGGATGTCCACATAGTATCCTTCCTTATCCGAGTCCAATATCTTTATTACGGGGTCTCTCTGCTCCACTTCTATGTGCAGAGTGCCGTCCTTAGTCACCCAAGCCTCGCTGTTCTCCACTGCATTAAGTCGTCCTATGGCGCTCTCTATCCCGTAGAGGTCTATGTTTGCCAGCCTCTCGCCTATCAGGTTGCCGCATTTCCTCTCTATGAAATCTGCGATGTCCTCTTCCGAGACGAAGTGGTGAGGCCCCTTTATCTTGACGGAAATGTTATTGCACGCTAATTGGCAGTCGTTTTTCTGAGTTATGTACAACAATCCCCCCATACCGGTAAAATATACCAGCAGGGTGAGAGTCCACAGCCCTATTTTTAACGCCTTCCTCATTATTTGCGCTCCAATATCTCCTTAATCGGTTTCACCAGCCTGTCTATGTTACCCGCTCCGAAGGTCACCAGCACGTCTGTCTCGTGCGTCTTTACCCAATCGAGCAAGTCCTCATAGTGCAGCAGCCATTTTTCGCTGCAAGTTACATCTTTATAAATGATTTCGGAAGTGATTCCCTCGATGGGAAGCTCCCTTGCAGGATATATGTCCAGAAGCACCGCCTCATCCGCCAGACTGAGAGCCTCGGCAAATTCCTTTGCGAAATCGCGTGTGCGCGTGAAAAGATGGGGCTGGAATACTGCACAGACATTCCTTCCCGGGAAAATCTCCTTAATGGTCCTTATGCTCGCTGCCAATTCTGCCGGATGATGGGCATAATCGTCGATATAGGTAAGGCCTGGCTCGTTGACATGCTCTTCCATCCTCCTCTTGACCCCCTTGAACGTGCCAATCGCCTCACGCACAGCCTCCTCGGATGTGCCGTGCAGGAGTGCTACCGCCGCTGCGGCTATGCTGTTTTCGACATTCAGTATGCCAAGCGTGCCGACATGGATGTCGCGCAAGACCCCGTCGTGGTGTACCAAGTCGAAGGTGTAGTGCCCGTCCGAAGACAATCGCAGGTTCTCTGCGTGAAAGTCTGCGCGGGAATCCGTGGTCGAATAGGTGTAGATGCGCGCCTTGAAGTCGGCCGGGTCAAGCGGCAGGCCGTACTTGGCCACGAGACAGTCGCTTACTTGGCCCGCAAACTCGCGATATGCCTGCTGGACGTGCTCAAGGTCTCCGTAGATGTCGAGGTGGTCCGCATCCATAGCTGTGATGGCGGCTATCTGTGGGTGAAGCTGAAGGAACGAGCGGTCGAACTCGTCGGCTTCCACTACCACTACGTCGTTTGAATTCAGTAGGAAATTAGTGCCATAGTTGTTAGAGATGCCTCCCAGAAAGGCACTGCATCCTTCCGGCGAAGTCTCCAAAATATGCGCGAGAAGGGTGGAGGTAGTGGTCTTTCCGTGGGTACCTGCTATGGCGAGAGTCCTCTGTCCTGCAGTCAGTTCCCCGAGAATCTTCGAGCGTTTCACCACGCGATAGCCCTCGGATTGGACCTTTACGAGCTCCTTCATATCGGAAGGAATCGCCGGAGTGTATACCACCAGAGTCTGCTCCTTGTCTGCCGGCACTAATTCTGGCCTGTCCTCGTAGTGAACCTCTATGCCCTCCTTTTCCAGGGCGTGGGTCAGCTCGCTGGGAGTCCTGTCGTAGCCGCTTACTCGGTAGCCTTTATGCTTGTAGTATCTGGCGATGGCGCTCATACCTATCCCGCCGATACCTATGAAATATACTGTATTCATTTGCTTTCTAATAATTTATAAGCTTCGTCCACTATGGTTTTCGCTGCATCCGGCAGTGCGAGGGCCGCAGCGTTTTTCTCTATTCGGGCCAATTCCTCCTTATCCCCGAGCAGTGCGAGTGCTTCATCCATAAGGTGCTCCGGAGCATCGGCGTCTTTCACGAGCCGTGCGGCGCCCTTGTTCACGAGAGCCATGGCATTGTGCGTCTGATGGTCCTCGGCCACGTTAGGGGAGGGTACGAAGATGCAAGCCTTGCCCGCCATACAGATTTCGGAGATGGAGCTGGCTCCTGACCTGGATAATATGAGATCAGCGCAGGCATAGGCCAAGTCCATCCTGTCGATGAATGCGCTGAAGTGGATGTTCGGACAGCGGTGCGATTCCATAAATTCGCTGACTTGCTTTTCATAGAACTTGCCGCACTGCCAGATTATTTCCACATTCTCTCCTCCGGGACATCCCTTTTCTATCCAGGACATCATGGTCTTGTTAAGAGTTCCGCATCCCAAGCTTCCTCCCACTACCAGCAAGTGCATTTTGTCCTCGTTCAGAGAGAAATGGGCGCAGCCCTGCGCCTTCATCTCGGGAGTGGATGCCTTGATGCTTGACCTGATGGGGTTTCCGCTCATAACTATCTTATCCTTAGGGAAGAATCTCTCCATGCCGTCATAGGCTACGCAGATTCTGTCCACATCCTTAGAGAGCATTCGGTTAGTTAGTCCCGCAAATCCGTTCTGCTCCTGAATGAGGGTAGGGATGTGCTTTTTAACGGCGGCGCTGAGAAGCGGTGCGCTGGCATATCCTCCCACGCCTATCGCTATGTCGGGCTCGAAGTCCTTTATGATTTTGGCTGCCTTTGATTTGCTGTAGAGTACTTTGAATGGGACCTGAATGTTATGGAGAATGCCCTTTAGACTCAATTTTCTTACTAAGCCGCTGATAGGCAGGCCTATTATGTCGAAACCTGCGGCAGGAACCTTTTCCATTTCCATCTTTCCCTTCGCGCCTACGAAAAGAATCCGGCTGTCGGGGTTCAATTCCTTGAATTTGCTCGCAATCGAGATGGCCGGGAAGATGTGACCACCCGTGCCGCCTCCACTGATTATTACTCTGATTGGCCTATATTCCATCTGTTTCAAAATTATCTAAATCTGACAAACTATCTGACAATGTATCTTCCGGCTTGCTCTCCGTCACCGAGATAGGTGCGGCCTCCTTGCTGAGTTTGGCCATTCCCTTATTGGCCAGACGGCTTATGCTCAGGATGATGCCGAAGGCTATGCTGAAGCACAGGAAGGCAAACGAACCGTGGCTCAGCATCGGTAGGGTCTGTCCCGTAAGCAGCCCGAAGTCCATATTCACGAAGATGTGTACGAAGGCTTGGCCCGAGATGAGCAGGATGAGTCCGAAGATGGCACTTTTCGCGAAGAGGTTGTTCGAGCAGGTCTTGATTATAAGCACGCCCCTGGCCAGAAGCGAAAGGTAAAGCATTATCACGAAGATGCTTAGAATCCCGTATTCCTCTACTATGAAGCTGAACATATAGTCTTCCGACATATCCGGAACTACATATCTCTGTGTGCTTTGGCCCGGACCCTTTCCTAGAAATTTGCCCTGCTTTATGGCGAGCCTCGCACTGTAAGGCTGGCGTAATTTGTCGAGGGCGTCCTGCTTTTCCGAAGCGGTGCGCGCATTTTCGTAGTGTTTTACCCTGTCTATGGAGATGATGCGTCCCATAGCCGTTCCTACGCGCTCGAATCTCGGGCGCTCGCTGTCTTTAGTGACGGAATACACGGTCACCATTCCTATGGCGAGCACGCCCAGAAGCGAACCCAGTATGAGTACGTGTTTCCATTCGTTAGTTCCCACCGCTATGGTGACTACCATAATGGCGGCTATGAAAAGTCCTGCGGTGTTGGAGCCCTTGGCCACTAAAAGGAAGGTGGCCAGAAGCGGAATATAGAGCATCACCAGATGCCTTGTCTTCGTCTCTTTCAGGAACTTGAGCTTTCCCTTGAAAAGTCCCGACTGCTCTATGAGGAGCGGCCTTTTGTTTTCCAAAGCGTCGAGCGCCCACGCGATGTACATCATCATCGCCACCTTCACTATCTCGAATACGTGAATTTGCTGTCCGAATATGGTGAAGAAACGCACCGCTCCGTTTACGTTTTTTCCGAAGATGATTAGGACTATGAGCAGTATGAACGAAATCGCAAACCCGAAGCGCGAGCATTTCCGAAAGAACTCTATGTCCTTAATGTTGTAGATGACTATGACGAAAACCAGGCTAAGCCCCACCACTTTCAGGTGGTCCAGCATAATGTCCAGCCTGCTGGTGCTCACCGAGGTGAGTCTGGATGAAGAAGAGAATATGAAGAGTATGGACAGGAGCATAAGCATTAGCAGGATAATCCACACTACCTTATCTCCGGCCAAATGGTCCAGGAAGTACCATAACTTCTTTTTCGTCTCCTTCGTCATAGATTTCTTACGGCTTCTTTAAATTGTTCGCCGCGGTCTTCGTAGCTCTTGAAGAGGTCGAAGCTCGCACAGCACGGGCTCAGGAGCACTACATCTCCCGCTTGGGCCAATCCTGCCGCCGCCCTCACTGCCTTTTCCGCAGAATCGGTGTCGACCATATTTTCCTTACCCACGATGCCCTCGAATGCCTCGTGGATGCGCTCGTTGTGCAGTCCCAGACACACTATGGCCTTGACTTTCTTTCGGACCAATTCGTCCAGCACACTGTAGTCGTTGCCCTTGTCCTTTCCGCCTACGATCCACACCACAGGCTTGGTCTGACACTCCAGGGCATACCACGCCGAATCGACGTTAGTGGCCTTCGAGTCATTTATGTAGAGCACGTCCTTTATGCTCAACACCGGTTCGAGCCTGTGCTCTATGGGGCTGAATGAGCGGAGTGCCTCCTTTATGACGGAGTTGCTGACACCGCTCGCCTTCGCCGCAAGTGCCGCCGCCATCGAGTTGTAGATGTTGTGCTTGCCTCCCAGGGCCAATTCGTTCAAATAGATTTCGGTCTCGTCTTGCTCGTATTCGAGCACTATCTTGTCGCTATCCAGATAGGCGCCTTGGCTCACCTTCTTCTCTTGGGTGTAGGGGAGTTGCTTGGCCTGGATGAGTATCTGGTCCAGGTGTCCTATGGTTATCTGGTCGTCGGAGTCGAATATGAAGCAGTCCTGTGGGCGCAGGTTGCGGGTTATCCTGAACTTGGCCCTTACGTAGTTTTCCATATTGTAGTCGTAGCGGTCCAGATGGTCCGGCGTGATGTTAGTTATGATGGCGATGTCCGGTCGGAAGTCATAGCATCCGTCCAGCTGAAAGCTGCTGATTTCCAGAACGTAGTAGTCGTGTTTCTCGGTCGCCACCTGGAATGCGTAGCTTTTTCCTATGTTTCCTCCCAATCCCACGTCCAGACCTGCCTGCTTGAACAGGTAGTAGATGAGAGATGTAGTGGTGGTCTTGCCGTTCGACCCCGTTATGCATATTTTCTTCGAGTTGTCATAGCGCGACGCGAACTCGATTTCGGAAATTATCGGGGTGTGCAGGGCCTCGAGCTTTTTGATGATGGGTACGCTCGACGGAATGCCTGGACTCTTTATGACCTCGTCGGCCGAGAGAATTTTCTCCTCCGTGTGACCGCCTTCCTCATAGTCGATTCCCCATTTGTCGAGGGTTTCCTTATATTCCGGCTTTATCTCCCCGTTGTCTGACAGGAAGACATCGAAGCCTTTGACCTTTGCGAGCACTGCAGCGCCTACGCCGCTTTCCGCTCCTCCCAATATCACTGTCCTGGACATTTTCTATCTTATTTTAAGTAATGCCAATGTGCTCACGGCCAGTAGTATACCTACCAGCCAGAAGCGCGTGACTATTCTCGGCTCCGGCAGACCTTCCTTCTGGAAATGGTGATGTATGGGAGCCATTCTGAAAAGCCTTTTGGCCGTTCCGTATTTCTTCTTCGTATATTTGAAGTAGCCTCTCTGTAAAATCACCGAAAGGCTTTCCACTAAGAATATTCCGCAAAGCACGGGCAGTAGCAGCTCCTTTCTCAGAAGCACTGCCGTAACGCCTATGATACCACCTATGGTAAGGCTTCCGGTATCGCCCATAAATACTTGGGCCGGGAAGGTGTTGTACCACAGAAATCCGCCGAGCGCACCCACGAAGGCTGCCATAAACACGGCTATCTCTCCACTGCCCGGTATGAACATAATGTTCAGGTAGGTGGAGTTGATGACGTTACCTCCCAGCCAGGCCAATATACCCAAGACCACTCCCACTATCGCCGAGGTGCCTGCCGAAAGTCCGTCCATACCGTCGGTGAGATTTGCTCCGTTAGAGCAGGCCAATATGATGAAGATGATTACAAGCGCATAGATGGCCCATTTGCAGTACCATCCGAGAGCTCCCTTGAAAGGGGAGAGGCTCTTGTAGTCGAATTCGTGGTCTTTCACGAATGGAATGGTGGTGGTAGTCGTCTTCACGATATTTTCGTTTATGACGGTTTCCTCCTGTGTCTGCTCGTCTATGATGGTGCTGCTCTCGCGTACTACGATTCGAGGCGAGAAGCAGACCGTCGCCGCGACTATGAGTCCGAGGGCGAATTGGCCTATGAGCTTGCTCTTTTCGCTGAGGCCGTTCTTGTCGTGCTTGAAGACTTTTATGTAGTCATCCCTGAATCCCAGGGCGCCGCACCAGATGGTGGTAAGCATCAGGAGCTGGACGTAGATGTTAGATAGGTCGCAGACTAAAAGCACTGCAGTCAAAAGGGATACGATGATTATGACGCCTCCCATCGTAGGAGTGCCCTTCTTGCTCATCTGGCCTTCGAGTCCGAGGTCTCGTATCGTTTCGCCTATCTGCTTGCGCTGCAGGAAGGCTATGACTTTCTTTCCGAACAGAATGGCTACCAATATGGATATTACACTCGCAAGCATAGCCCTGAAGGAAAGGTAGTTCATAAGACCTTTTCCAGGGAAGTCGAATTTATCCAGCAGTTCGAATAAGTAATTTAACATGATTTCAGTACCTCCTCTACTATTTCTCTTTCGTCAAAGTGTAATTTTTCGGTTCCTATTATCTGATAGTTTTCGTGACCCTTTCCGGCCAATAGGATGGTGTCTCCCGGTTTCGAGAACATCATCGCGGCCCTTATGGCTTCCTTTCTGTCCGCTATTCGCAGGACCTTGGACGCGGCGGCGGGGCTGAATCCAGTGCAGATTTCCTCTATTATGGCCTGGGTGGATTCCGTGCGGCTATTGTCCGAAGTCACTATAATGCTGTCGGCATATTTTTCTGCTATTTGCGCCATTTCGGGGCGCTTGGTGCGGTCTCTGTCTCCTCCGCAGCCGAATACGCACACTATCTGGCCATCGTGACACACTTTCTTTAGGGTCTTTAGAACGTTTTCGAGGGCATCCGGGGTGTGGGCGTAGTCTATGACTATGGTCTTGCCGTCTTTCCCGTGTATGGTCTCGAGTCGTCCCGGGGCTTCCTTAAGGGCGCTCATCGCCACGATAACTTCTTGGCGCTCAGCTCCCATCTCCACAGCCGTGCTATATATGGCCAGCAGGTTATAGGCGTTGTGCTCTCCGATTAGGGTGCTCCAGAATTCCACTCCGTCGATTTCGAGAAGAGAGCCTTCCATAGTCTGCTCCATTACCTTGCAACTGTGGTCTGCTATGCCGTGACACGAATAGGTGACTACGCGCGCCTTAGTGTTCTGGACCATCACGCTACCGTTTCTGTCGTCTATGTTAGTGATGGCCACGGCAGTGCTTGGAAGCGAATCGAAGAAGGCCTTCTTACATCTCAGGTATTCCGCGAAGGTCCCGTGGTAGTCCAAGTGGTCGTGGGTGAGGTTCGAGAAGATGCCTGCCGCGAATTCGAGCGCATCCACTCTGTGCTGATCCACTCCGATGGAACTAACTTCCATAAAACAGAATTGGCATCCGCGTTCCACCATCTGCGCAAGCAGTTGATTGATGGTCAGTGGGTCTGCCGTCGTATTCGTGGTCTCCAGGCGAGTGGTGCCGACATAATTGGCAATCGTGGAAAGAAGCCCGCACTCGTAGCCGAGTCTTCTGAACAGGTGGTAGAGAAGGGTTACGGTCGTGGTCTTGCCGTTCGTGCCGGTGATGCCGACGAGGCGCAGTTTGCCGGACGGGTGGTCGTAGAAGCGGTCTGCCATTATGGCCAATCCTGCCCTGTCCGTGTAGATGGCGGCTGCCGCTCCCTTCGCCCGAGCGTCTTCCACGAACTGCTTTCCGTCCACTGCGGTGCCTTTCAGGGCTATGAACACGTCGCCTTCCCGGACTTTTCGAGAGTCGCAGCAGAGCGAGAGAACCTCGCCTGAGTCTTCCCCGAAAAGCAGGGTAGCGTTAGTCTTATATGTCAAATCAGATATTTTCATTCCAGTATGCATCGATTTTATAAAGTTCCTTTATTACTTCCAGAGCCACCTGAACAGGGATTACGCCTCCGAAGTAGTCTTTCTTCGTGAGGTCGGTATAGATGCTGCACACGATGGTGTATTGAGGGTCTTCTGCAGGGAAAAAGCCTGCGAAGGTACCTTGCTGCTTGTGGTAACCGTCCGGGGTCTGGTATTTTCCGTTTATGGTCACATATGAAGTTCCCGTCTTTCCGGCCACGGTACAAGGCGCTTGCTTCAAACGCCAGGCGGTTCCGGATTTGGTGGTAACCGAAGATAGCGCGTCGGTGAGCATTAGGGCAGTCTTTTCGCTGCAGATGGATTCGCTCTGGATGACGGGCCCCTTCTTGTCTTCCACGAGGTAGGGTTTCATCATCTTGCCCTTGTTCGCTATGGCGTTATAGTACATAAGCAAGTGCATAGGCGTGACGCTCACAGAATAGCCCATAGCTATCTGCGTGAGGTCCTTTTTAGTCCAGCCCTTGCTTTGCGGGCTGCTTATGTGCGGTGTGGTGACTTTCTCCGCCACGTCGAACTCGAAAGACGTTCCCAGCTGATATTTATAGAGTCTGTCTATGAAGTCCTGTGGCTTGTCCTCGTAGTAGGTCTGTGCCAGATACCTGAATGCATAGTTACTTGATACCTGCACGCAGTAGCGTAGGGGAATCTGAGAGGTCTGGCGCTCCTTTTCGTAATCTGTGATGTGTTTGTCCTGTTGTCTTTCGTAGCCTCGAAGTATTCCGTGGTTGCCAGGGATGGTCTCGTCTATGGATGTCACGTAGCCATCCTCTATGGCTGTCATCAGGGTAGTGATTTTAAACACCGAGCCGGGTTCTCCTCTCCAAGTCACGGCCACGTTGTCGTTCTCGCCTATGAATCCGTCGGAGCCCTTGCTCAGGTTTACAATGGCCTTTATGGCGCCGGTCTTCACTTCCATTATTACGCAGCATCCCGCCATCAACTCCTCCGCCTCGGCGAGCCTGCTTCTCAAGGCCTTGTCCGCTATATCCTGGTAGTCGATGTTTATGGTGGTGTGGATGTCCTTTCCGTTAACGGCGCTTACATAGAGGCTGTCGTTATCGAGTGCATAGCCGTTATCCGTCTTCTTTATGTAGAAATAGCCCGGCTCGCCCTTCAGAACATCGTCGTACTTGCCTTCGATTCCGCTATAGTAGGCGTTTTCGTCGGTTTTCGTTATGCTTCCTATGGTCCTTCTCGCGAGTGCGCCGTAAGGATATCTTCTGGTCTGGATGAGTTCCGTCCACACTCCGCCTACGTATCGTCCCTGCGAGATAAGCGGATAAGTCTTCAGCTTTTCCAGCTTGGCCTTCTCAATAGGTTTTCCCAGCTTTAGATAGTGGCTACCCTTATTATGGCTCTTTATCAATAAGTTATAGTAATAGTCGCTGCTTGCCCCGCTAGGCGCGAAAGCCTCTTCCAGTCCCTTCGCGAAGAGAGCAGCGTCTCTTCTCCACTTACTTTCGTATTCTTTGCGCTTTTCCTTATTGAGCTTTTCGACCTCCTCCTGGTTCGTGCAGCAGTCTATGAATAGCTGGTATTTGGGATAGGACATGGCAAGCACGCGTCCGTCGCACGAAAGTATGCTGCCGCGTTTCTGGATGAGTGTCTCCTTACGCACAGGCTGGGTGAGCTTGCGCTCGATTTCCTTATTAGGCGTCCACAGGAACTGGATGTAGAAGATACGGAACACGAACACTACGCTCACGGCGAGCATAATGATGTAGATCAGATAGAGTGATCTTCCTAATCTTTCTCCTGTTTCCTTTCCTTTCATCGCAATTGTTTGGCCGGCTTCTCCGGTTTTCTGGCTTTTGAGCCCAATCTTTCCAAATTATCCTCTATCGTAGACCTTCTCGAAAGCTCGCTCAGCTCGAAAGTCTTTATGGCCAAGTCGGTCTGCTGCTCCTTCAAGATGTCGTTATTACGCTTGACTGTGGTCATAGTGTTGTCTATCAATAGGCTAATCCAGATGGTCATAATGCACAAGAACATACAGACAAGCATTTTTATAAAGTGTCTGTCCAGATGGAGTCGCAGCATCAGGCGTCCTTTGATGATAGCCGAGAATATATTTTTAAGAACGGGTAGTATTTTCATCGCTTTACCGCTATTCTAAGCTTGGCGCTACGTGCGCGCGTGTTCTCCGAAATCTCTTCCTCGAGCGGCAGAATCGGTTTTCTGTTCACTGCTTCGAGCGGTTGTACGCTTCGCCCGAACACGTCCTTTTCCACTTCGCCGTCGACATTGCCCGACTTTATGAAGTTCTTGACCATCCTGTCCTCCAGGGAATGATAGGTGATGACGGCCAATCTGCCCCCGATTTTCAGGGCCTTCGTGGCGCCCTCGAGAAACTTCTCGAGCGAACGCATCTCCTGGTTTACCTCTATCCGCAGGGCCTGGTAGACCTTAGCCAAGTATTTGTGCTGTGCGAACTTAGGGGTCACCGACTCTATCGCCTTATCCAGGTCGCCGGTGGTGCCGATGGGACTGAGTGCGCGCTTGCTGACTATCAGACTGGCCAATTTGTACGCATTCTCCACCTCCCCGTAGATGCGGAATATCTTGGCCAATTCCTCTACCGGATATTCGTTCACTACGTCCCGTGCGGTCAGTTGTGCCTGAGTGTTCATTCTCATATCCAACGGAGCATCGTAGCGGAAAGAAAACCCGCGCTCCGCCGTGTCGAATTGGTGTGAGGACACACCCAAGTCTGCAAGCACGCCGTCGAACCCGCTTTCGGTTTCCAGAAGCGAGTAGTTATGTATGAAGCGGAAATTATTATGAATGAGCTTGAACCTCGGGTCGTCGAATGCTCCTTTCAGGGCATCTTCGTCTCTGTCGAAGGCTATGAGGCGTCCTTTTTCTGACAATCTGCTGAGGATTTCTCTCGAATGTCCACCGCCTCCGAACGTGGCGTCGGCATAGATGCCATCGGGCGAGGATACAAGTGCATCCACGCTCTCTTTTAAAAGAACCGGTTTATGGTATTCGTACATTTTTCGGCAGTGTTTGGACCCCTTTTTCTATTCGCGCAAATTTAACAAAATTTATCCATAAAGAAAAGGTGGAAGCATAACTATAATTTGACTAACTTTGAGTAAATTTTTTTTACTATGCGAAAATTATCTTTTTTATTCTCAGTTTTATGCCTATTGTCCTCTTGTGGCAGGTCAGAGGTGCTGCCTAAGGACTCTTGGACACCTGTTGCCCATTCTGCACTTGAAGAACTCATAAAAACCGCGCCTGCGGATTCCTATGCCGTTTTCGATTTCGACAACACCACGATTATAAATGACATCTCCATGACTCTTATGGCCTACACTGTGGACAATATGCGATTTGTCTTCAGTGCTTCGGAGGCTTTCGAGGTGTTCACTTCCTATATTCCGGATACCGACATCGTACTGGAAGGGGTAGGCAGGTCCGCGAGCGAATTGGCCAGGGAATTAGCCGACGACTATGCTCACCTGCAGCTACTTAAATACGAAGGTACGAGTGTCGAACTTTTGAGGAATACTCCGGAGTGGAAGCGTCTCAAATCAAATCTCTTTACTCTTAACGAAGGTTTGGAGAATACTTTCGACTATGGGGTGTGGTGTCAGTGGCAGCCGACCCTTTTCAAGGGGATGACCTATGGCGAATTGGCTTCGCTTACGAAGGAGAGCGTGAGGTATTGGCTCGACGAGGGTTCTATGGTGGTTCCGAAGGAGACGCTCGACCTCTTCGCGGCGCTGAGAAAGCATTCCATAGAGGTGTACATCTGCTCGGCTTCGCTGGAGGTAATCGTGGAGGCTATGGCCTGCGACCCTGAATTCGGATTGAATTTCAGCGAAGACCACGTGTTCGGAATCAGGCTTGCCGATACTCAGTGGGTCGGTGGTGCATTCGACCCTACATATACTCCTACGTTTTTAGAGGGTAAGGTCGCTTGCATAGAAAGATTTATGCGTCCTGCCCATAACGGAGCGGCGCCTATCCTGGTGTCGGGAGATAGTGGCGGAGACGTGGCTATGCTCTCGACTTACAGCGATGCCCTCAGACTGGTTTACGATTGTAACAGAACGGGTTCCATCGCGGAGTTCATCTCCTCGGGTCAGCCGCGCTGCGTAGTCCAGCCCCGCACCCAATACAGCAAATGACACAAAAGGCCGACTGAATTAACAGCCGGCCTTTCGTTTTTTAGTATCTCGCTACGGTCAAATCCCAGAACGTAAAGTTGTTCGGAGAATGGACTTCCATCTCGACCTTTTCCTTGTTCTTCAGGAGTGAACCCTTGTAGATGTCCTCGTAGGTACTCATATCCATAGAGTATGTGCAGGTGAGGGAATAGACGTCGTCTCCGAGTTTGGTAACTCCAAGTCCCTGACACAAAGCGGCTCCTGGAGTGAGCGCCTCTACGGAACCATCGCTATACCAGTTATAGGCGCTGATGGTACCGTCTTCGAGTGTCATATTCCCATTCACTATCCAGTTCCCGTCCTTAACATAGAGGCCACCGACCTCTATGCCGACCTTCTCCGTAAAGAGCGTCATCTTGCCGTCTATCCAGATGGCTCCCTGCCAATTGCCTCCGTTAACGGCGTCTCGGTAGGCACCGGCTGCATAGACGTGGCCATCTTCGATGACTATCTTGTTAACTTTAGCGAGGACTCCGTCTCCGGTAAGCTTTTGCTCCTGGCCATTTTTCCAGATGACGGCAGCACCTTCTTTCTTGAAGTCCTTAGACTGAATGTATCCACCGACATAGACATCGTCTCCATCGGCGGCTACGCAGTAGGCGAGAGCGTCTACGGAGCCATCGGTAAGCTCGAACTTCTGTTCGTTCTTCCAGTAGAGTGCGCGACGGTCAAACCCCGGAGAGTCGAATCCGCTTACGTAGATATTTCCGTTAGAGTATGCTACGCCAGACGCAGTGGATTTTCCTTTGACTCCGCCATAGACTGTGCGTTTGAACTTATCCTCTTCGCCTATCTTGAATGAATAGACTACGCCGTTGTTTTCGTTATAGTCACCATAGTACTCGTCTGATACGAGCTCGCCCACGGCTTCGGTAGCGGCTATGAATACGCTATCCTTATAGGTATAGACAGCATTGCAGAAGGAATCGTGTTCGCCTTTTGTGAAAGCGAATCGTTTTCCGTCCACCCACATCACGGCGTCGTAGAATTCCTTGTCGCTAAGGTATTCTTGGCCTACTACGATGATGGCACTGTTCTGCGGCTCCGGTTCCGGCTTTGGTTCCGGCTTTGGTTCCGGTTTTTCAGGTGTCGGTTTTTCCGGCTTCGTGTTCGGGTCCTCCGTCTTGTTGCAAGCGAGGACGGCTACGCTTAGTAAAGCGCAGCAGATTAAAGAGATTTTACGCATCTTATTGATTCTCCATTTATTTTGGTTACTCCTTGGGTGACTTTCGGCGTAGCGCCTGCTGATGTGGTCGACCACATCACATATCGAGCCTTTGTTTTATCCGTAGCGTGTCCTTCGTTTGTCCAGAATGTAATGGTACTGCCTACCAGCATTCCCTTGCCGGTAGAGCCGGAAACTTGTCCGCCCGGAGCAAATACCAGTGACCTGCCATCTGGAAGAGTAATAGTACCTTTTTTCTTAGCCTCTGCGGTAGACGGGCAAGCGAATAATTCTTCGCATTCCGCCACAGACGGCATTCTCCAAGTACCTGCAGGTTCTACGAGCGAACAAGGGTCTACATCTCCGATAGGAATGTTAGCCATTTTCGCGAAAGCGGTTTCTTCCGGTCCATAAGCCTTTCCGTTATATGGAACGGTGGTGATGGCATATTTGCTCTTCCACTGGAAGTACGTTCCGTAGGCGTCAGGTGCCATAAAGCAATACTTTCCGTCCTTTACGGTCAAGTAGCCTTCGCTCCACTCTACAGAGAGAGCCGCTACAGGTGCTGCGCCCTGTTTGATGGTCTTCTTCGTGCTCTCGCCATCGACATAGATGGTCCATGTTAATTCCTTCTTCTCCTTATTCTCAGGAATGGTGAGTTCTACGGTGAGATTGTCCTTAGACGCATTCTCGCAGACTTCCGTGCCGGTAGAGCTGACGGCTTTGATAGGCACGACGTCGTGGTCGGTGTCAATGGTTACCTTGAGCTTGAAGGAGTTGTGATCCTGCGCTTTCGTCGGAGAATAAGATTTGAAGATTACGTAATCCTTCATCTCCGGTTGGGTAAATGTCACTCCAGTGAATATGCTGTTTACGAACAACTTCCAAGTAACGACTTCCTTAAGTTCGTTTTCAGGAAGCTTGATGGTTACTGTGGTCTTCTTGTCGGTCGCACCGGTCTTTGTGAATTGGCCCTTGTCGGATTCGAGAGCCACATCGTATAGCTGGAATCCTCCCGGATTGGTAACCACAGTGATAGGTGTCTCCTTCGAAGTCTCTATCGTAGCAGGCTCGTGTGACACATAAGAAGGAAGAGCGATGTTCTTCACGCATCTTACGGATGCCAAGTTCTCGCCTACCAGGTCGAAGCTCGGTGCTATGGAGTACTCGAGGTTCGATGTGAGAATCATACCGTTATCGTTGTAGTCGCTTCCGAGACCCCATCTTGCTCCGGTTTGGTTCTTACCCATAAGGGCGCCGGACGCGATGTTGACGTAGCCATTGAAAGGAAGGAACAGCTCCGAGCCTCTATAGTGCACGCCATTAACGCCTTCTACCATAGAAGTATTCTCGATATTTTCCATATAATAAAGGTTATAGAGCTCTTCGTAAGAAGGAAGGCGCAGTTCGGGACTCAGTGCGCTGCAAGGGTCCTCACCTGCATTTTCCTTAATATCGGCCAATCCTACCGCGATCTTCTCAGGATTATAGGCATAGCCTGCGTAGCTATCCTCTGCCGGTACGCCGAATATGCTTTCGTGCTTGAAGAAGTATCCCGGCAAGTGCGGAGCTTCTGCGAGTGCGAATTTGCCGTCCTTCACTACGATGTCGGCCTTCGCGTAGAAATAGGTAATGCCTTCTTCGCCGAGCTCGATCAGCGCGCCTTCCTGCTTGGCCGAAGCTACCTCGGTCCAGTTGTCGCGGGCTTTGTTATTGGCCAATTCGAGGGCCACTGTCTTGTCGGATGCGGTGTAATTGGCATCGATGTGGAAGTTGACCTTCTCGGTCTTCTCGTTTATCTGCACTGCCTCTCCGGCCACGCCGTTGACTGACAATCTGTAAGCCCAAGGGATGAAAGTGGTTTCCGGCACGCCCTTCAATTGCGGGTCTTCCAGCCTGAATTTCAATGAGAAATAGAAATCGCCGCCGTTATAGCTTACTTTTTCCGGGAGGTTGGTTCCCTGGAATTCGGAGAACACGTCCTTCACTTTAGAAGGGTCCAAGTCCTGAATGGAAGTCGCTATGTCTTTCCAAGTCTTTTCGTTATCGGAAGAAAATTCTACTACTACGCTGCGCTTGAATGCATTATGATTTGCCTCTATGGTCACCTCCACGCTTTCCATCGGCTCGTTGAACACTACGGCGTCTCTCTGTTCGTCGTCGTAGTTCACGCGATAGGCCCAAGCGATGTTCGTGTTGCTGACACTTTTAGTTTGTAAGGTCTCGACTACTTTTTCAAGGGAAATTTTATAGGTTCCGCCCTCGAAAGGAATAAGTTCCGGAATGTCGGAGCTTTTGAATTCTGTGGTAGTTTGCGTAAGCTCTCGCTCGCAACTAATTGCACAGAAGACAGATAGGCTTGCTAAAAGCCCAAATAGCTTTTTGTTCATAATTATAGTGTTTGATGATAATCGATAATACACTTTCACCAAAGGTAGTGATTATTATTTGAAAGTGTACACCCTTTTCCCATTTTTTTGCGGATTCATTCTGGAATTCTCCATCCCATTCGTCGTAACTTTTTGGCGCACGTTGTAGGTTGTTTGCGATAATTTACTAACTTTGAACGAAATAAAACCATTTATATTATGAATATCAGACACTGTATTTCGGTATTGGCACTTATTCTTGCCGGAGTCTATGCACAGGCACAAGAGGCAGATTCAGTGGAAGTAGGCATCGCAGCATATTGGGAAAAGGGCGATGTGTTTACATATCAATATACTAATGAAAAGTATAATGTCGATGAGAGAGGGGATACCACCTATGTAAGTCGCTCGGGCAATCTTAAGACTATGAAGGTAGTGTCGATGACCGACGACACTTATACCTTAAAGATTACATCGTCCGATTCCTGGCACAGTGACCCTGAGAGAAGTAAACTTTTGGCTGACGTGTACCGTAAGTGCGGCCCTGAAGAAGTTATTTTGCTTACCGATGAGTATGGCTCTCCACTTCAGATTCTTAATTGGAAAGATATAGTCAAGTATTACGAAAAAGCAAAGAAGGTAATGATATCGTCCGTAATGAAAATAAGAAAGGGCACGTCGGACGTTCCAGAAAAGGAAATGCGAGAGTATTTGGAAGGTGTGTTTAAAAATCTTGATAATCAGGAAATCATTAAGTCGGCGATAGATAGGGAAATAAGTAATTTATTTATATTTCACGGTAATTATTACACCATCGATAAGGTTTACGATAATGATTTCAAAGTGGCGCCGCTTGTAAATGGTGCGGATTCTCTCAATATGCATACTGAGTATTGGATAGATGGCTCCGTATCAGATGACGAGGCTGTAGTCTTTCGTATGAGTACCGAGATTCCGTCCGATGAGATGAAATCTTATAGTAAAGCAGTGTACGTAAATGCTCTCGGCGTCCCGTCATTAAGCAATATCCCTGTTGAAATGTCCAGTGCAGAATATGTCACGGAGCTAATTCATCTCGATACAGGTGTTCCGCTGAGGTATTATTACGACAAAGTTATGACTACTTCCTGTACTAGGGAAGATGGGGAAGTCGCAACGACCCAAACAGTTGAATCTATGGCAGTGAAGTTCTATTTAACTGAAGAAGAGATGAAATAATTTTTAGAAATTTTTTGATTGTAAGGAAAACTGTTTTATATTTGCAGTGTATTACGATACTAATACACTATAAAATAAAGGGCTTAATTTTATTTAAGATGATTACAATCAAAGATTTAAGCTTCTCATACGGTAATAATGCCGTTCTGAAGCAAATTTCTATGGAACTCCTCCCCGGGAATATTTATGGTTTGCTCGGAGAGAATGGTGTGGGCAAGACCACATTGCTAACCCTGCTTTGCGGACTCAAGAAGCCGCAAGTAGGGACGATAGATATCGACGGCTTCAAGCCTTATGACAGAAAGCCGAGTCTTCTCAGCGAAATCTACTATCTTAGTGATGATGTGGCGGAGATTACTATGTGTCCTATGGAGTTCGCTAAGAACTACGGCAAATTCTGGAGTCATTTTTCTCTTGAAACTTTCGGTGCTTTGATAGAACTCTTCGAGGTCCCTAAGGAGAATAGAATGGACAAGATGTCCGCCGGTCAGCTTAAAAAGACCCATATTTCATTCGCACTTGCCAGCGGAAGTCGCTATATCCTTATGGATGAGCCTACAAATGGTCTGGATATTCCATCGAAGGCGCAATTCCGCAAGGCCTTGATGCAGTACACCTCGGAAGATGCGACGGTCATAATCTCCACACATCAGGTGAAAGACCTCGAAAGCGTTATAGACCCTGTCATAATTCTCGACCGTCAAGATGTTCTGCTCGATGCAAGCATAGCCGAGATTTCGGAGAAACTCTTCTTCGACTACGGCAGCGAAATCAATCCTAATGCTCTTTACAGTGAGTTTATCCCCGGAGGATGCATTCAGGTCCTTCCTAACACCACCGGTTGCGAGAGTAAGGTGAACATAGAGGCGCTGTTTAACGCCGTACATAAGAACAAGGACTGGTTCAAGGCCGTCTTTGGAAACAAGTCATCAAATAACGAATAGGAGCATTCCATTATGAACGATACATTTAACTTCTCGAGGTTTGGCAAATATTATGTCAGCGACCTCAAAAATATGTTCAACAATAACTGGCTTACAGTTCTGCTGACATCTCTGTCCGGACTCATAGCATATATGTTTTTCGGCATAATACATTTATTGTTCGACGGCTCGTGGGATTCCTACGGCCTTGTGGGAAGATGCGTTACCTTCTTGCTTTTGCTTTATGTGTTGATTATCATCATTCCTTCTAAGGCTTACGGATTCTTTACCGAAAAACGCAGTGGGGGATTCTATACCTTGATACCGGTATCGCCTCTCGAAAAATTCTTGGCGATGCTTTTGAACACGACGATACTGGTCCCATTGGCCTATCTTGTCATCGCATTTTCCGTAGACGGCCTGCTTTGTCTGGTCGATCCGCATTGTGGAAGCACGCTGGTGAAAACCATATCGGGTGCCGCACAGGCTATTAATGAATTCAGTCGAGAAAGCGGTGTACGGTTATTCTCAAATGGGGATCTTTTCTTAGGTGTGGCCGTAAATATCATCTCGTGGGCCATTACCTTCCTTCTGGGAGCGCTCTATTTCAAGAAGAATAAAATAGGAAAGACCATTCTCGCGCTTATACTGTTTTGTATGGCGATGAGTTTGCTCACTCCGTTTATCAATCCTGGCGAAGGTTTCTTCGATTGGCTTAGTGAGATGGAAGACCCTCAGCGCGTGTTCGATACGATGAAAGCAGTATGGTATGTTCTCGGCATTCTCATAACCGCAGGATTGGGAGTATGGGCATATTTCCGAGTGAAAACCGTCAAACATTAATCTCTTGGCTATGGAATTCAATGCGAACAAATCAATATATCTTCAGATAGCGGATGCCATCTGCGAGAAGATACTATCCGGAGAGTTCAAGAGTGAAGACAGAATCCTTTCGGTCCGTGAGTATGGTGCCGAAATAGGGGTAAACCCTAACACGGTGATGCGAAGTTACGAGAAGCTCACTAACGACGGCATCATCTATAATAAACGCGGAATAGGCTATTTCGTCAGTCCCGATGCCCACGAAAAGGTCCTCTCGACACTTCGCCGTGAGTTCTTCGATACCGAATGGCCCTCAATCCTCCGCAAAATGCACCTCCTCGGAATCACCCTCTCCGACCTTCAGGAGCCCCAGCTTTAGTGAAAGATATGAGAATTTTACTTCGCCATTGGCAGGAATCAGATGCAGAGGCGCTCTTTAAGTACGCCTCTGACCCTGACGTAGGGCCTCGTGCAGGATGGCCGACGCATAAGTCTGTAGAGGAAAGTCTGGAGATAATTCGTACATACTTTCATAATGATACGACTTGGGCGATTGTGTGGAAAGAGACTGGCGAGGCTATCGGCTGCATCGGTTATTACACCTATGAAAGCAGCAACATTCCCATCGGAGAAAACGACTGTGAGGTGGGCTACTGGGTAGGAAAGCCGTTTTGGAACAAAGGAATCTGCACCGAAGCCTTGAAACTGATGCTCGATTACTGCATTCACGAGAAGCATTTCGAAAACATCTGGGCAGACCATTTTACGGGAAATCCTGCATCGGGAAGGGTTATGGAGAAATGCGGTTTCAAAGATACCGGGCTACTGAACAAATGTAGCCAACTCGTCGGCGGCGACAAGGATATGGTTAAAGTGTTTAAGTACAGCGGATAGCCCCCGTTACCTCTGTTGTAGTAGGGATTCGGCGTTAGCGAGCGCTTCCGGCGTCACGCTTTCGCCACTGAGAAGTCGGGCGATTTCTTGAACACGGTCCGCATCGCTTAGAAGTGAGAGAGTGGAAGTAACCCTTCCGCCCTTCTCGCTTTTGCGAACCACATAATGGGCGTCACCCTTAGCCGCCACCTGAGGCAAATGCGTAATGGCGAACACCTGCATATTGCGCCCCATCTTGCAGATCATCTGACCCATCTTGTGCGCCACGCTTCCCGACACACCGGTATCGATCTCATCGAAAATCATAGTAGGCATATTCGCGAAACGAGCCATCATCTCCTTGATGCAAAGCATTATACGCGAAAGTTCACCACCCGATGCGCACTTCGACAGCTCGCTAGGATGATTACCATTCGAATCGAACAGGAACAGACACGAATCCATCCCCCTTTCGCCGCACGCGCACTCCGAAAGCTCGACCCGGAACACCGCCTTCTCTAATTCCAGTGCGCGAATGCTCTTTTCCAATTCCTCTGAAAGATTCGGGGCCGCCTTCGCCCTCATCTCGTGAAGCCTCTGAGCAGTAGATAGATACTCCTTCCGACACTTCTCCACCTTCTTCGTCAGCTCCTCCTCCTTGAACTCCAGCTCCGACGAATCCGAAAGCATCTTCGAGAAATTATCCCTTATCTGAATGAGCGCCTCGATTGAATCCGCCCCGTGCTTGCGCATAAGCCCCAGCAGCAGGGAAATCCTGTCCTCCACAGCCTCCAGCCTTTCTCCCGACACGCCCATCGCCGAATTCTTCTTATCTATCTCATAGAAAATGTCTTCCAGCTCGATACGCGCGCTCTCCATTCTCTCGGCCAATTCCCCCGCGCCATCCCAAAACTGCTCCACCTTTTCCAGAGCCTTGTGCGCATCCTTAAGCTCCTGACAAGCCTGAGCCGCATCGCCCGCCTTCGTGAGCATCTCCTTAATCTGCTCGGCACTAGCCAATTCCCTCTGCTCCCTTTCCAGCTCCTCTAGCTCGCCCTCGCGAAGTTTCGCATTATCCAGCTGCTCCCACTGTGCGTGGTTGTACTCGGCATTTGCCCGATTCCTGGCCAATTCCTCCTTCGTCTCTGCCAACTCCTTCTCCGCCTCCCGCAGTGCAGTCCACTCGCTTCCGCACTTTTCGCACAAATCGTGCGCGCCCGCGAAATAATCAAGCAGCGAAAGCTGGAAGGCACTCTTCGCCAGAAGCATATTCTGGTGCTGGGAGTGGATGTCTATCAGGAACGAGGCCAATTCCGTCAGCACGCCTACTGCCACCGGGGAATCGTTAATGAACGAACGAGACCTGCCACTGCGATGGACCACACGCCTGATGAGAAGCGTGCCGTCGTTGTATTCGGCATCTGCTTCTTCCAAGAGCCTTTCGATGACTCCGGAAGTATCTTTCACATCGAATTCGGCCTCGACCACCAGACTGTCAGCCCCTTCGGAGATGAGGGAGGCGTCAGCCTTGGCCCCGGTCAGCAGGGACATCGCACCCAAAAGGATGGACTTTCCGGCACCGGTTTGGCCCGTAATTATGATAAGACCCTCCGGGAAAGTTATGTCCAGAGAGTCTATCAACACATAATTCTCGATGTGTAAGCTTTTTAACATTAATTACTTATTGTTTTCGTCAGAGTGAGCCTTACGGAACACGAGCTCACCATTTTGGTACTCCGAGATAGCGATGAGGTCCGGTTTAGGAAGACGCTCGTAGTACATAGAGATTTCGATTTGTTCCTTATTCTCGAATACTTCCTCCATAGTGTCGCGCTCGCTCTTGAACTCCTCGAGCTTGTGAGCGATTTCCTTTTTCTCGGCGAGAGATATCTGATTAGCTCTCTTTGAGAGGATTACCACGGTTTCGTAAAGATTGCCGGTTTCTTTTACCAGGTCGCGCGTGTCGCGTGTGATGGTGTTTGTAGGTACTTTCTTAATATCCATAATTTTATTACTTTCTAAAAGTTGTACGAGGTGAATGTTCCTGAAAGTTTCAAAACTTTTTACTTCTTTCTTACCTTTTCGTAAAGGGAGTCCAATTCCTTCTTGTGCTTCGACTCAGGGAACTCCTCGGCGAAGTTAAGATAATCGTCCGCGAACACGAGATATCTTTCCTTTTGCTTCGCAGGAACGCTGAGGTAGGCATATTTGTAAGATGACATCGCAGTGTAATAGAGGATTTCCTCGCGGTAGCGGTTATCCGAATCCTCCTTAAGGACATTCTTCAGAGCCACGTGCGCCGCCTTGTAGTCCTCCATCGTGTAATACAATTTGGCATTCTCGAAGGCCTTGCGGTCGAGCCTGTCCTCCAATTCGTCAAGCATCCTGTTACAAATCGCCACGTTAGGGGAGTGGATGTGCGATATCTTATACTCGCTTATGGCCTTGATAGCCTTATAGGTAGGCGCTTGGTCCAACTCATATCGAAGTGTGCTCCTGTAAAGGCAGTCGATTCTAAGGAATTCCGCCGACTCTGCAAACGGGCTGGCCGGATAATTCTCGATGAAGTGCTCCAGATTAGACTCTGCCGTATAGTAATCCTTTTGATTATAATTACTTAACGCCCAGTAAAAATTCACCGTATCATCTCTTTCAGTACCCTGCGTGAGCATGGAAAGCGACTCGAAAAGCTGGGCGGACTTGCCGTATTTACCCTTATTGAAATAATCGAACGCGGCAGCATATTTGGCGTCGCTGTCACCGCTGGTGAGCAATTCCTCGTACTGTGACTTGCATCCGGCAATCACTAATGAAGAAAAGATGAAAACTCCTAAAATCTTCTTATAATTCATCGTCTTATCAAAACTTATTCTTTATGTATTTCTCTGCTTCGAGCGCCGCGCGACATCCATCTGCCGCTGCAGTGATGGCCTGCCTGAAATCCGTATTACGCACGTCTCCGGCCACGAAAACTCCCTCTACCTCAGTCTTTACGCCCTCGCTCTTGATGTAACCGTCCTGCGTCAAGGCCAATCCGCCTCCCAGCCATTCGGTGTTCGGGTGTCTTCCTATCGCCAGGAAAAAGCCGTCGATTTTGATTTCAAAAATCTCGCCATTTTCTCGGGCCAATCGCGCCCCGGTAACTCCCAGCGCATCGCCCAGGACCTCGCGGGTGCTGCATCCGAACAGCACTTCGATATTGGCCGTGGACATAACGCGGCTCTTCATCGCCTCGGACGCGCGAAGGTAGTCCTTACGCACTATCATATAGACCTTTCGGGCCAATCCGCTCAGATACAGGGCTTCTTCGCAGGCAGAATCTCCGCCTCCCACCACGGCTACCGTCCTGTCGCGGTAGAAAAAGCCGTCGCAGGTAGCGCAAGCGCTGACTCCCATGCCGCGGAATTTGCTTTCGCTCTCGAGTCCGAGATACTTGGCACTGGCCCCCGTGGCTATGATAAGGCTCTCGAAGAAAAGTTGCGAGCCGTCGCTCAGGGTGATGGACCTGTTCTTGAAGTCGCAGCTCTGCGCACTGCCGCTTATGAAAGTGGCCCCCAGGTTAAGGGCTTGGGTACGCATGTCCATCATGAGTTGCTGTGCATCTATTCCTTCGGCAAATCCCGGATAATTCTCTATTTTAGTGGTGGTTATGAGTTGCCCACCCGGCTCCGGGCCTTCGACTAACGTCGGATCTAACGCGGCTCTGCACGCGTAGATCGCTGCTGTATAACCAGCAGGCCCTCCGCCTATCACCAGACATTTGATTCTTTCCATTTCTACTTTACCAATTCACTGAAAAGTGTCGCCTGCGTACAGTCGTACACGCGCACCGTAACGTAATCACCTTCCTTATGTTCGCTGTCCGTCCACACGCACACCTTGTTCGTGCCCGTGCGTCCGCACAACTGCTCGTCACTCTTCTTCGACTTGCCCTCGACGAGCACCTCGAAAGTCTTGCCTATGTCTCTCCTGTTGCTCTCGAGAGAAAGCGTGTTCTGCAAGGCTATGATTTCATTAAGCCTGCGAGTCTTCTCCTCCAAACTCACGTCGTCCGCATATTTCTTAGCGGCAAGTGTCCCCGGCCTCTCCGAATAATAGAACATATAAGCCGCATCGAAGCCCACCTCCCTGAAAAGCGACAGGGTATCCTGGTGATCCTCCTCGGTCTCCGAACAGAAACCCGCTATCACGTCGGTAGTTATGGCACAATCCGGCATCACCTCCCTTATCTTCGCCACTCTGTCCAGATACCATTCCCTGGTGTAGCGACGACGCATCTTCTCCAATATGCGGTTCGAGCCCGACTGCACAGGCAAGTGGATATGATGGCAGATGTTAGGGTAACGGGCCATGACCTCTATCACTTCGTCCGAGATGTCTTGAGGGTTAGAAGTGGAGAATCTTACTCTAAGCGAAGGACTTACCTGCGCTACCATCTCAAGCAGGCGCGCGAAGGTCACGTCCTCGTATTTATAAGAATCCACATTCTGGCCCAGGAGAGTCACCTCCTTATAGCCCTTGTTCCGGCATTCGCAAGCCTCCCTTACTATGCTGTGGGCATCGCGGCTTCGCTCCACTCCGCGAGTGTAAGGCACTACGCAGTAAGAACATACGTTGTTACATCCACGCATTATGGAGATAAAGGCGCTCACGCCGTTCTTATCTATCCTTACAGGAGCTATGTCTGCGTAAGTCTCTTCGCGAGAGAGAATTACGTCTATCTGAGGATGTCCTTCCCCTGCGGCCTCCAGCAGCTCCGGAAGATGCCTGTAAGTGTCCGGTCCGGCCACCAAGTCCACCTTTCCGCTACTGAGCAGCTGCTCCTTCATTCTCTCCGCCATACATCCGAGAATGCCTATTATTACATCCCTGTGGCGTCTCTGAAGAACGAACTGTTCTATGCGCCCCAATATCCTCTGCTCCGCGTTATCCCTTATGGAACAGGTGTTTGCCATTATCACATCGGCTTCGTCCATCTCCTGTGTGCGACCGTATCCGTGCTTTTCCAGAATAGAGAAAACCACCTCGGTATCCGCCACGTTCATCTGACACCCGTAAGTCTCTATATATACTTTTTTCATTCTAAATCCAATTTCCCTCAAAGATACTTATTTTTTCTTATCTTTGGAAGATGAAAAGATTTTTGGCGATAGTGGCAGCGTTTTTGTGCATCACATCGTGCGCTTGCTATAAGGACATAAAGATTAATTCGGTCGAACTGGAAAAGGTTTCCATCTTCGGAGACCCTAAGCTGTCCGGAATCTTGGCCGTGGAGATAGATAATCCTACGATGACCCTCAAGGTCTCGGACATTATCGGCGTAGTGAAAATCGCCGGAGTGGAAGCGGTGCACGTCACCTGCGAACCCTTCATCCTCGAAGGCAGGAGCTGTCAGGTATACCTTTTGAACGTATCTGCGAAGCTCGAAAGCGGTTTCGGCATCTCGAAGGTTATGAAAATCCTTCAATCAGGTGATTTGGAAAACATTACGGCAGATGTCTCGGTGACGGTCCGCGACCCGCTGGGCATAAAGCATAAAAGAGAAAGAAAGGATATTAGTTTATGAAGCGAATATTAGTGGCATTATGTGCTCTTACCCTTTTTTCGTCAGGGAAAGTTTGGGCGCAGACAGATACTCTCGCGGTGGCGGATTCAGTAAATTTGGTGCCGGAAGGCTTTGAATACAAGGACAGTCTAGTGTATGTGCCTGTCAGCAGGATGACCGATTCACTGCGAGGCCGGGACGTGTTCGAAGTGCTGTCCGGCAGTGGGGTAGTGGTCAAACAGAGTCCCGAGCTCGCCTCAGCCGTCGGTGACAGGATAGATGCCAATTATGCCAATACCCTCGAAACCGAGGGCTATCGCATCCGCATATTCTTCGACAACAGGCAGGATGCTCGCGAGGCGTCTGAATTGGCCGTAAGGAGGTTCGAGAAGCTATTCCCTGGGTATCAGACATATAGGACGTTCATCTATCCTAATTTCAAGGTCACTGTGGGCGATTTCCGCACGAAGGCCGAGGCTCAGGTGGCGCTGAAAAATATAGTCAAGGTGTTCCCGAACGCTTTTGTCGTAAAGGAGAGAATGAAGTTTCCGGTGGTTAGCCAGGTAGAAAAATATAGCGTGGACACCATCAAGGTGCTAGTCCCGATAGAAGTTGTCGAACCACTTAAAGAAGAAAGCAAATAATGGCAAAGCAAGGTTTAGGCTTAGTTCAGACTCAGACGCAGAAGCTTTCTCCGCTGCAGATTCAGACTATCAAGCTGATAGAGCTCCCCATTCAGGATTTGGAGCAGAGGGTGCGACGCGAGTTGGAGGAGAATCCCGTGCTCGATGACACGCCCGTGGAAAATGAGGATTCGAAGGAAATTTCTCTCGACGATATTCAACAAGACGACTATATTCCTGATTATAAGACTAAAGTGTCGAATTGGGGAAAGGATGCCAGACCGGACTACGTTACTTTTTCGGTTAAGGAGAGTTTTTTCTTCAATCTCCGCGAACAGCTTTCTTTCAAGAACTTGTCCAAGCAAGATAGCGACATTGCCTATTTCATAGTGGGTTCGCTCGATGAAGATGGGTACCTTCGTCGCGATCTGGATTCGCTGGTGGACGATTTGGCATTTAGGGCAGGCATCAACTGCGAGAGAGAGGATGTCGAGCGAATGTTGAAGGTCGTGCAGTCGCTGGACCCGCCAGGAGTGGGTGCGCGTGATTTGCGTGAGTGTCTGCTGCTTCAGTTGAAGGCGGCGAACCAAACCCCGCAGGTGCGATTGGCCACGGACATACTGACTAAGGATTTCGATGCTTTCGCGAGCAAGCACTATAATAAGATAATGCAGTCTAGGGGGATAGGCGAGGACGATATGAAGGCCGTGCTGAAGGTGATTCTGAGGCTCAACCCTGCTCCGGGCGGCTCAGTCGCGGATTCCTATGCCGATGTCACCGAGCAGATAGTGCCGGATTTCGTGCTTAAGGATGACGACGGGGAAGTGTCTTTCATTATGCCTCGATTCAATATCCCGGAAATTCGCATCAATAAGAAATACGCAGCTATGCTTGAGAATGCGCGTGGAGGCAGCGACAGGGAGAAAAAGGAGGCGGCGAGCTTCGTGAAGGAGAAGATGGACAGTGCCAAGTGGTTCGTGGAGGCTCTCAAGCAGAGGCAGAATACGCTTAGCAAGACTATGCAGGCGATTATCGACTTCCAGAGAGTGTTTTTCGAGACGGGCGACGAGACCAAGCTCAAGCCTATGATTCTCGAGGACATAGCGAAAGTTACCGGCTTCGACATTTCCACCATCTCCAGAGTGGTGAACAGCAAATACATAGAGACTCCATATAAGATATATCCTCTTAAGTATTTCTTCTCCGAGGGCCTTATGAACAAGGCCGGCGAGGAGGTGTCTACGCGCGAACTGAAGACCGTGCTCAAGCAGATAGTGGATGCAGAAGACAAACACAAGCCGCTCACGGATGAACAGCTTGTGTCGGAACTTTCAGCTAAAGGCTATAATGTAGCCAGACGAACCATCGCTAAATATCGCGACCAATTGGGCATTCCGCTGGCCCGTCTGCGTAAGGAACTCTAAAGTTTAGGACCATAGCACAAATCACCTGCATCTCCCAGGCCAGGGACGATGTAAGAGTGGCTTGTGAGCTCAGGGTCTATGGCTGCTACCCACAGTGTCGTGTTCTCAGGAAGGGTCTTCTTAAGGTTTTCCACTGCCTGAGCACTTGCAAACGGACACACGAGGTGAAGCTTGCTAGGAGTGCCGCCTTCGTGGCAGAGTACTTCGTAAGCTACTTGTACTGAAGAACCTGTAGCAAGCATAGTGTCTGCGATGATGAGCACTTTGTCTGTGAGCTCAGGGCATGTGCAGTATTCCGTGTGGATGTGGAACTCTCCTTCGCTGTCGTATTTGCGGTAAGCGGCTACGAAAGCGTTCTCCGCAGAGTCGAAGCAGCTGAGCACTCCTTCGTGGAGAGGGAGTCCGGCGCGCAAAATGGTGGAAACCACTACTTTTTCATTCGGAACCATAAGTGTGGCAGTTCCTAGTGGGGTAACTACGTCACGACTTTCCCCGTGGAGAGTCTTGCTGATTTCATAACCGAATATTTGTCCCAGTCTCTCGAGATTTGTCCTGAATCTTAGACTGTCTTTTTGTGTTTCCTTGTCTCTTAATTGAGCGACGAAGGTGTTAAGAATTGAGCTTTTTTCTCCAAGGTTGATAATTTCCATAATGAACTAATGTGTATTGGTTTTACTTTTATGACACAAAATGTTTAAGTCGAATCCGTCCATCGTGTACCCTCTGAAACGCTTTTTCTTCAGGTGCCTTTCTATGGTCTCGAACAATTCGTCGTCGATCACGTCCACATAGCAGTCGTTCTGCTTGTCGTATATGTGGAAATGCGGGAAGGTGTTTACGTCGAAGAACATCTTGTTAGCCGCGCTGTGCCTGTAGGAGTAGATGCCTAGCAGTGCCATCTGGCACAAGGTGTTGTACACGCTCGCCATAGTGATTTTAGTCTCACCTTTCTTATCTATGAATTCTGCTACTTGATCGGCGCTTGCGTGTCCCAAATGCGTCATAGCCTCGTGAACTGCGAGGCGTTGTGGCGTGGCCTTGAGACCGTTTTTCTTCAGCAAGGCTATCAAGGTATCAGTACTCATTTTTCGAATTCCTTTTTAATCTTGTCTACCATATCGAGCTTTTCCCAAGCGAAGAACTCTATGCCGTCCTTTTCGTACGGCTCTCTTCCGAAGTGCCCGTAAGATGCTGTCGGTTCGTAGATAGGTGCCTTCAGATGGAATCTTTCCACGATGGCTGCCGGCCTCAGGTCGAACAACTTCTTAACCACGTCTGCGATATATGCGTCGGTCTGCTCCTGCGAGCCCTTGTTGATGTGTGCGCTGCCGTAAGTGTCTACGAATACGCTGACCGGCTGTGCGATTCCTATGGCATAGGCCAATTGGACCAGACATTCGTCTGCTACTCCCGCAGCGACGAGGTTCTTCGCGATGTGACGGGCTGCATAGGCTGCACTGCGGTCCACTTTCGATGGATCCTTTCCTGAAAATGCTCCGCCGCCGTGCGCTCCGCGTCCGCCGTAGGTATCTACGATGATTTTTCTTCCGGTAAGTCCGGTATCTCCGGCAGGGCCTCCGATAACGAATTTGCCCGTAGGGTTTACGAATAGGTTATAACCTTCTTGGAAAAGGGCTGCCGTTTCCTTAGGCAGGCTGTTTATCAGGCGGGGAAGTACGATTTCCCTAACGTCTTTTTCTATGCGTGCGTGCATGGCTTCGTCGGTGTCGAACTCGTCGTGCTGGGTAGAGAGCACGATTGTGTGCACGCGAAGCGGTTTGTGCTTGGCCGAGAACTGGATGGTGAATTGGCTCTTCGCATCCGGCCTAAGGTAAGGCATCGGGCTTTCGGGCTCCCTTCTTATCTCGGAAAGAATGCGCAGAAGCGCGTGAGAGAGAGAAAGTGCGAGAGGCATATACTCCTTAGTGTCCTTACAAGCATATCCGAACATCATTCCCTGGTCGCCGGCTCCCTGCTCTTCGGGGTTCTGGCGAACTACACCTCTATTGATATCGGCGCTTTGTTCGTGAATGGTGGAGATGATTCCGCAGGAGTCCGCGTCGAACTTGTAGTCCGACTTGGTGTATCCTATGCGACGGATGACTTTGCGTACGGTTTCTTGAATGTCGACGTATGCGTGGTCTGAGCGTACTTCGCCTCCCACGATTACGAGTCCCGATGTGCAGAAAGTCTCGCAAGCGACCTTCGCTTCAGGGTCCTGACGGAGGAATTCATCCAAGATGGCGTCTGAAATCTGATCGGCAACCTTATCCGGATGCCCTTCGGAAACTGATTCCGATGTAAAAAGATAGTTCATATTTTTAGCATTTTTTGTACGAGGTTGCAAGCAGGCAAATCTGTCCTCGTAAGTTTATAAATTAGGCAAAGGTAAGCATTTTTTTCGTAATCTGAAAACGAAAGAAAATAATGAAGAATAATGTTGATAAATCATTTATTTTCAGTATCTTTGTCAAAATGACCAATAAAAATATATATTTTGCTTATGATTCACCGAGGTAAATGTTTGGCGGTTCTGGCCTTGATTATTCTCGTGTCATCTTGCGGACCGACTTACTATTCCGATTCTTTTATTGCGACTTATGTGTATCATCCGAAGGTGAAGTTGTATTATTATGAAGATGAGGAAGGTGTTATATATTGTGCTCCGGCAGCGGATTCAAGGGTCTTATGGTATAATTATAATGGTAAATTGTTTAAGAGGATATGTGAGGAGAATGGTGATTGTACATATAGTCGAACCCGACGTTATTGGGCAGGATTTCCATCATCGACTTATCCGGACATTCTAAGGGTGAATGTAACGTGTGACGTTGAGTATGACGAATCTCATAAGGCTGATGAATCATTAAATGATATACTAACGGTAGAATATAGCTCTTTTGTGGATTTTATAGAACGTGGATATGTCGGGGAGGAACGTAAACGCAGAAAAATGTTATTAAGTGAGGAACCTGATTTTCGGATTATTGAAACAACGGATAGGTGGTTCGTATTGAGATTCAAGAAGGCGCCATCAATTATACCTGCTACCTATAATATAAAGGTAACTGTTGAATACGCTGATGGAAAACTGGAATCTGACGCGATAGAGTGTACTTTCTTGTCTGCGATTTAGGAAGAAAAAGTAAGCAAAGTTAAGTATAAAAATCGGATTTTCGCAAATTAATCTATATGTATAATCTGGTAAATTATTTATATCTTTGCGGCAAATAAAATTTAACTTCATTAATATTTATGAATCAATTTTTTAAAAGAATTGTTATTTCATTGGCAACTGTGTTTGCAGGTGTAATGGCCTTCGCTCAGGTCACCACATCTTCAATCAGCGGTAAGGTTTCTGATGCAAACGGAGCATTGCCTGGAGTAACTATCTTGGCCCTTCACGAGCCTACAGGTACTCAGTATTATGCTATTACTGATGAAAAAGGTTTCTACCGCCTTAACAACATTCAGGCAGGTGGTCCTTACAAGATGACTGTCAGCTGCCTCGGTTACACCGAGATGATCTACACTGACATCAATGTTGCACTTTCAGATAACGCCGTGATAGACGTGGTTCTTCAGGAAGAATCACTCGCTCTCGACGCAGTAACGGTATCAGCTGAAAGCAAGGTTTCAAATATGCGCACGGACCGCGCAGGTGCTCTCACTTCACTGGATGCGAAGAAAATCATGAGCGTGCCTACGGTCAGCCGTAGCATGAACGACCTTTTGAAGCAGACCCCTCAGGCTTATGTGTCAGGTACTAAGACATTTATCGGTGGTGGTTCATACCGCGACTCTTATGTGACGGTCGACGGTGCAGCGATGAACAACGCATTCGGTATCGGTTCTAACCTCCCTGCAGGCGGCTCTCCTATTTCATTGGACGCTCTCGACCAGGTGGCTATTTCGATTACTCCTTTCGACGTTCGTCAGTCAGGTTTCACCGGTGGCGGAATCAATGCTACTACCAAGTCTGGTACAAACGAGGTTCACGGAACCGCTTACGGATATTTCCGTAACCAGGATATGCAGGGCTATCAAGTAGCGGATTACAAGCCTATCAGCAAGACAGACAGCCGTTACCTTATGTACGGTGCCTCAGTAGGTGGCCCTATCATAAAGGACAAGTTGTTCCTCTTCCTTAACGTAGAGGCTGACCAGAGTGTTTCACCTGGTCCTACCAGAAAGCTTTCGGAGCGTACGGTAGATGCTTCGGGTAACCTTGTCGACGGCAAGAACGTATTTACGGACGGTAAAGACGGATATTGCTATCCTTCAGCTCCTGTAATGGATGCCATCCAGAGTTTCCTTCGCTCTAAATATAACTACGACCCAGGTAACTATACGGGATATAACTACAAGACCCCTTCTCTTAAGGTCCTCGCACGTGTAGACTGGAACATCAATAAGAACCATAAGTTCAACATCCGTTACAATATGGTGAACAGCAAGAGAAGCTCAGCTCCTTCTACATCTCGTACGGGTCTTCCTAATAGTAACTTCTCTACATCGAGCTGTACTTCTATGTACGCTCTCTATTTCGAGAATGCAAGATACTATCAGGAGCAGAACTTTTCTTCAGTCGCAGGTGAGCTTAACAGCCGCTTCCTCGATGGAGCGCTTAACAACACTCTTCGCGTTTCTTACTCTCACCAGTACGAGCCACGTAGCGTGAACGGCGGTTACTTCCCATACGTAGACCTCGTGGTAAAGGATGTTAACGGAGACAGTAAGAATCACATCTATACTACATTCGGTACAGAGGCTTTCTCTTATGGTAACCTTCGTGACGTATCTACTACCATCGTAACCGACGAACTTAGCTATAACATGGGTATCCACTCGCTTTTGGCAGGTTTCCAGTTCGAGTACGACAAGACACAGAATGGTTTCCAGAGAATGGGCGCAGGTGCTTACACCTTCGAGTTCGATAACGAGCAGGCTCTTTATAATGCAGCGGTTAACGGAACATTGTTCAACAGCCCTTCACAGTTCGCGATCACTCACGGTAACAACGCTACATTCGCTCAGGAGTATCCGCGTTTCGAGTTCGAGCAGTTCTCTCTCTATCTTCAGGATAACATTAACATCAGCGATAACTTCAAGCTTACCGCAGGTGTGCGTTTCGAGCTTCCTATCTATCCTTCACTTGACTTCAATAGGAATACGCGCGTAGAGGAAGCTACATTCGCTCCTACTAAGAACAATCCTTCAGGAAAATATAACACCGTAGACCTTCCTAAGACTACACTTTCATTCTCTCCACGTATCGGTTTCAACTGGGACGTTCTCGGAAATCGTAACCTTGTGGTTCGCGGAGGTACAGGTATATTCGTAGGTCGTATTCCATTCGTATGGATCGTAGGTCAGGCAGGTGATGCAGGTGTTCTTCAGACCACCGTTACCCGCACCGAAAATATCCCTACCATCGGTAATGACCGTAACGCCATCTTGAATCAGATTTATCCTAGCGGATTCTCTCCGGTAGCTGCAGGTCAGAACCTTACCAGCATCACTCTTATGGATCCGAAGCTCAAGAACCCTACTACTTGGAAATCATCTCTCGCAGTAGATGCTATGCTTCCTGGTGATGTCAAGGCTTCGTTGGAAGGCGTCTATAAGAAAGACATTCACTCAGTTACATTGACGAACATCGCCCTCAAGGCACCTACCTCACTTCTCGAGGTTCCGGACATCGAGGCTCGTCCTTACTATAATAACGGCACATACGATAGTCAGATTACTAACGCTTATCTTATCAATAACGTAAGTGGTCTTAAGGATAACGGATACTACTATGCGATTACCGCTAAGTTGGAAAAGAACTTCAACTGGGGTCTTTCGGCAAACATCTCTTACACCTATGCAGACTCTAAGGTTATCATCGACGGTGTAGGCGACCAGCCGGGTTCGGCTTGGAAGGCTCTCGTAAGTCAGTATGGTACAAACAGCCGCGAGCTCGGATATGCAAGCTACGTGATGCCTCATCGTGTCGTAGCCAACATCTCTTACTCTAAGGATTACGCTAAGTATTTCGGAACTACCGTTTCCCTCTCATACTATGGAAGCGCTAACGGACGTGCTAACATCGACTACGTGAAGAACGTGTTCGGAGACGGTGCTTACAGTTACTCGCTTATCGACATCCCTACACTCGAGGATCTTCAAGGTGCCGACGGTTGGGGTAAGGGAAACTGGACCTTCAAGGATTACGAGACAAAGGATGGTGTCTATTCTGCAGCTCAGCAGTGCGAGGACTTCTGGAACTATATCCAGAACGACAAATATCTGCGCAAGCACACAGGTGAGGTCGCTACACGTAACGGTATCGTAGCTCCTTGGAGAAGCACTTTCGACCTTAAGGTTAACCAGAATTTCTACTTCTTCACCGGTGCTAACCATAGAAAACACACTATCCAGCTCGGTGTCGACGTCGAGAACTTCTCTAACTTGTTCAACTCTTCTTGGGGTAACGCTTGGAGCATCAATGCGGGTGACGGATATGGTAACACCATTCCTCTTAACCTCTTGAACGCTCAGGCAGTTTACACTAAGGGTGAAAAGCCTCAGTTCCAGTTCCAGAAGAATGGTGACAGTATTCTTACCGAGACATATTCTCGCTATAACGACCTTTCTTCTACTTGGAGCGTCATCTTGAGTCTTCGTTACATTTTCTAATAATCAGACAATATGAAATTTAATAAAATCATAGCGGCGATCGCGCTTCCTCTTATGGCCTTGTTCACATCGTGTGAACAAGACCTGGAAGTAGCGTCTAAGGTGTCTACCGACAAATCAGTTTATGCGGTAGAGGCTAATGGCGGCGAGGTGACTGTAAAGTTGCTTGCGCCTCAAGATTGGACAGCCACGGTTTCTCCTGCTTCAAGTCTTGACGAAGTAGAGGGCATCACCGTGGAGCCTGCATCCGGCAATGGTTCTTCCCAGATCGTGGAGGTTATCGTTAAGGTCCCTGAGAATAAGGGATATAATAGAAAAGCTAATGTCTCATTCGTAGGTGAGACCATTTCAGGCGCCATTACTATATCACAGGTAGGTGAAAAGGGCGAGAGACTTCTCGAATGCTCTATCGCCGAGTTCCTGAAGAAACCGGTAGATGCCAGCGTTTACTATGTACTTACCGGTGTCGTAGCTAACAGCGTGAATCCTGATACCTATAGTAATTTTGACCTTACTGACCCTAAGACCGGAGATAAGGTGCTTATCTACGGATTGGCTAAGAAAGAGGATGTCTCTAACCAGAAGATCGGTCTTTTGAAAGAGCTCGGCATCGAGGAAGGCGACCAGATTACCATCGCATCTACTCGTGGTGCTTACAATGAAAAGCCTCAGGGTATGAAGTCTTACTATATCTCTCATAAGAAGAGTGAGGCTCCGATGATCAAACTCGGTATGACTGAGGTTACTGCTGCCAAGGGTTCGGATTTCGACCTCGCAGTTTCTTCGAATATGGTTACTTGGACCCTTTCTTCAAATGTTTCTTGGCTTTCATTCGACCCTGCAACCGGCGACAAGAGCACTACCGTTAAGGTAAGTGTCGCTGAAGATGGCGAGGGTACCGAGGGTGTCATCACTCTGGCTGCCGAAGGTCTTGAAAGTGTGAGCTGTAAGGTTACTCGTACCGACATTAAGGACGTTACCATCGCAGAATTCCTTGAGGCTCCTGTAGGAGACAAGCCATACAGAATCGTAGCTAAGATAGAGTCTATCGTTAACGACCAGTTCGGTAACCTCTATGCAGAGGATGCAACAGGTCGCGTATATGTATATGGTCTTACCGCTACCAAGCAGGCTAAGAACGACAAGTCATTCCCTACTCTCGGACTTCGCGCAGGTGATATCATCACCATTGTAGGTACACGCGGACAGTATGCCGGTGCTAAGGTAGAGGATCAGAAGGAGCAGGTTTCAGGAGCATATCTTGAGGCAAGCTGCAAGTCTACCGATGTCACCATCACGGAGTTCCTTACTAAGGAAGTAGCAAGCAAATATCTCGAGTCTCCTTACTATCGCCTTACCGGTGTCATTAAGGAAATCGTTAAGGAAGAGTATGGTAACTTCTACTTTAAGGAAGAGGCTTCTGAGACATTCGTATATGTATATGGCCTTACAAAGGCTCCTGTAGCTAAGAACGACAAATCTTTCGCTGCCCTCGGACTTAAGGTCGGCGACAAGGTTACTCTCGTAGGTCAGCGCGGACAGTATCCTACCGCTAAGGTAGAAGAGCAGAAAGAGCAGGTGTCTAATGCTTATTTCATCAGCTCTGAGACAGGTGGAGACACACCTGCTCCTGAGAAGAACCTTACGGTGGAGAATGCTGCAGTAGAGGTAGAGGCTACCGCTACAAGCGCTACATTCACAGTAAAGTCTAACGTAGAGTGGACAGTTACTAAGGCAGAAGGTGATTGGGTTACCAAATTCACCGAAAGCGGTTCTAACGACGGCACCATCACAGTGGAATTCGCCGCTAACGAGGGTGCTTTGCGTACAGCTAAATTCGAAGTAGCCGGTGCAGATAAGAAAGTAGAGATTACTCTTACCCAGAAGGCTGCTGGTGAAGCTCCTGCAGTGGAATACAAGAGCTTGGCAGAGCTTAATGCAGCTATCTTGGCTGCAGGAGAAGCAGGAATTGACTTCACTCTCAACCTCTCGAAGCCTGCGGTTCTTACTCGCATCTGCGCAGATAACAAGACTTCTTATTTCCAGGACGAGACAGCCGGTGTAATGTTCTATGGCTATGTTCTGGAAGGTGCTTTCTTAGGACTTACCGTAGAGGGTGTCATTAAGGGAACCGGCGTCGTGTACAACGGCCTTCCTGAGGTAACGTCTTTTTATGACGTCACGGGTGCGAAAATCGGTGCTACTAAAACGATTCCTTGCACGGAGCTTACCATCGCTCAGCTTAACGCAGACTTCAACAAGTATCTCAACATGCAGGTTAAGCTTACCGACGTAGAGGTTAGCGATGCTTTCTCTAACTCAGATAAGAACGGTAAGGTTAAGCAGGGTACTGACGAGCTTGCCCTCTATGTTAAGACTACGGACGCATTCAATGCTGTACAGGGCTCAAAGGCTAATCTCGTGGTATTCCCGGCTGTATTCAATGCTAACAAGCAGGCATACGTGTGGGCTGCGGACGATTACAAGCCTACGGTAGTAGGTGGTCAGATCACCATGGTATCCAAGTTTACGGTTAACGTGGGCGAGACAGTTTCACTGGGCGCTACCACTAACTCTACTGCTACCATCAAGTACTCATCTGCAGACGAGACCATCGCTACTGTTTCAGCAGACGGCGTAGTTAGCGGCGTTAAGGAAGGCGAAGTGGAAATCACTGCATCTATCGACGCTGTCGAGGGCTTCACCGCAGCAGAGGCTAAGACTACCATCGTAGTTAAGCCTGCAGGAAGCTCAGAGTCTAAGGTTTACACCTTGACTTTCCCAGATGATAACAGCGAGAATAATAAAGTAGGTTCTTACACTGATACTTGGGAAGCTCAAAAGGACGGATTTGCTTGGACTATCACTGCGTTTAATAATAACAAATGGGGATGGAAATATATCAGATGCGGTAGTAAAAAGGGTGAGTCTACGCCTTCTATCGCTACGAAGACCGTTATGCCTGAGGCTATTTCTACCATCACCATTACTGTCGATGATACTCGGAATTTCAGCACGGCTAATATAAAGGAAGCGTATGTGCTGGTTTCTCCTAATGCCGATTATTCAGAGGCTGCCAAGTATCCTGTAACCATCGCTAAAGGCGAAGTGGAGGTGAAGATCACTACTCCTGCTAAGGGTTGCTACTACAAACTCGTAATAGAGATGGGCAAGTGTAATAACAATGGAGAAATACAGATTTCAAAACTTGTTTATAGCGAGTAATTGAAAAGTACTTCATTTCCGATATCTAGACGGGGTCCGGTTCGGGCCCCGTCTTTTTGTGTGCGAATTTATATTTTAATGCTTGCGGAATTTTAGTTATATTTGTGCGATTGTGCCGATTTGTCACCGAAAGGGTAATCGGACCGCGAAAAAGAAGAATAGTAAAGAAATATATAAGAAAATGATGACGTCTAAGGAAATTCGACAGAAATTTCTCGATTTTTATGCTTCGAAGGGCCATACTATAGTGCCTTCTGCTCCTATGGTAGTGAAGGGTGACCCTACTCTGATGTTTACTAATGCCGGAATGAACCAGTTCAAGGACATCTTCCTCGGTAACACGAAAGCTCCGTACAAGCGCGCGGCCGACAGCCAGAAGTGCTTGAGAGTGAGTGGAAAACATAACGACTTGGAAGAAGTAGGACACGATACCTACCACCAGACCATGTTCGAGATGCTTGGTAACTGGAGCTTCGGCGACTACTTTAAGACAGAAGCCATCGATATGGCTTGGGAACTTCTCACCGATGTTTACGGCATAGACAAGAACCTTCTCTACGCCACGGTATTCGAGGGTAGCGCAGAAGACGGTACCCAGATGGATATGGAGGCTAAGGAGGCTTGGCTCAAGCATCTTCCTGAAGACCATATTATCTTAGGTAACAAGCACGACAACTTCTGGGAGATGGGTGACACAGGTCCTTGCGGCCCTTGCTCCGAGATTCACATCGACATCCGTACCGCCGAGGAAAAGGCGTCGGGAGTTACCGGTCGCGAACTCGTGAATCAGTCGGACCCTCACGTCATAGAGATATGGAACATCGTCTTTATGCAGTATATGCGTATGGCCGATGGCCACCTCGAGAACCTTCCTGCGAAGAACATAGACACCGGAATGGGCTTCGAGCGCTTGTGTGCGGTGCTTCAGGGAAAGAACAGCAACTACGAGTCGGACGTATTTACCGGTATGATAGCCTACATCGCCGAATTGAGCGGCCACCGCTATGGCGAGTCCGAGCAGACGGACGTAGCTATGCGGGTGATCGCCGACCACATTCGCGCCATCGCCTTCTCCATCGCAGACGGCCAATTGCCTTCTAACGTGAAGGCCGGATACGTAATAAGACGTATCCTTCGTCGCGCGGTACGCTACGGCTACACCTTCCTCGGATTCTCCGAGCCATTCCTTTGCAGGCTTATCCCACAGCTGGTCAGCGATATGGGAGAAGCCTATCCTGAGCTCGTGAGCCAGCAAAAGCTGATAGAATCGGTGATTCGCGAGGAGGAATTGGCATTCCTGAGAACGCTCGACAGGGGCATCAAGCTGCTGGACGAGTATATGGCCAAATCGTCCGAGTCGAAGACCATCTCCGGCAAGGACGCATTCATCCTCTACGATACTTACGGATTCCCGATAGACCTCACGGAGATGATAGCCGCAGAGAAAGGATTCAAGGTAGATTTGGACGGCTTCCAGGCAGCTCTTCAGGAGCAGAAGGACCGCGCGCGTAACGCTACGGCCAATGAGTTCGGGGATTGGACCGAATATCACAGCGGCGAGAGCGTGTTCGACGGCTACGACCACACTACCATCGAGGGCGTAAAGCTTCTCAAGCAGCGCACCGTCGTTCAGAAGAACAAGACTATGCTTCAGCTCGTGTTCGAGCGCACTCCGTTCTACGGAGAGATGGGCGGTGAGGTAGGAGATACCGGCTATGCCTTGAGCGCCGATGGCGAGAAGATAATGATACTCAATACCATTCACGAAAATAACCTTATCGTGCACATCGCCGACAAGCTTCCGCAGAACTGCGAAGGAGAATTCACTCTCGTGGTGGATGCGCAGAGACGTCAGAAGATAGCGAACAACCACTCTTGTACTCACCTTATGGACCAGGCCTTGCGTGAGGTTCTGGGCTCGCACGTGGAGCAGAAAGGTTCGTACGTACACGATGGCGGTCTTCGTTTCGACTTCTCTCACTTCGAGAAACTCTCCGACGAGCAGATTCTCAAAGTGGAGACCAGAGTTAACGAGCTCATTCGCGAGGATATTCACCTCGAGGAGAAGCGCGACGCCACTATGGACGAGGCTAAGGCTATGGGCGCCATCGCTCTCTTCGGCGAAAAGTACGGCGACAGGGTTCGCGTAGTGAAATTCGGGCCAAGCGTGGAGTTGTGCGGTGGTTGCCACACCTCTTCTACCGGTAAGATAGGCCTGTTCAAGATAATTGGCGAGTCGGCCATCGCAGCCGGTGTGCGTCGAATCGAGGCCATCACGGGCGAGGCTGCCGAGAAATATGTAGTCGATTTGCAGAATGTCATCAAGTCGGCACGTGCCGCATTCAACAATACTCCTGATTTGGTGGGCTCCATCCAGCGCTTGTTGGAGGAAAATGCCGTTTACAAGAAACAGGCAGAGGAATATGCCCGTCAGAAGGCACAGATGCTCGCGGACGAATTGGCCGGAAAGGCTGAGACGCTGGGTGAGGTGAAGCTCATCAAGCTCACCGAATGTGAGGATGCCGCGATGCTCCGTGAGGCTGCGCTCGCACTGCAGAAGAGTCAGGTGGGAACGGCGCTTGTAGCTGCATATCAGATAGATGGCAAGCCTTCGTTAGTGCTTATGTACTCGGCCGATCTCGTGGCTGCGGGTAAGAATGCAGGTAAGGATATCCGTAATGCTGCCAAATTCATTATGGGTGGTGGCGGCGGACAGCCTGGCTTCGCATCGGCAGGAGGAAAGAATCCTGAGGGACTTTCTGATGCGCTGAATGCTTTGATAGAGGCAGTTAAGGCATAATCCGAGAAGATGAAGAGGCTGGATAAATTCATACTCAAGGCTTTTATAGGACCGTTCGTAGCGGTCCTGCTTGTCGTGGTATTTATCCTGGTGATGCAGTTCCTCTGGGTCTACATCGACGAACTCGTCGGTAAGGGACTTGGCCTGAAGGTCATAGGGGAATTCCTGATGTGGGCTACATTCACCATCTTGCCTCTGGCCCTTCCTCTGGCGACGCTCCTGTCATCTATGATGGTGATGGGGCAGATGACTGAAAATAACGAGCTTATGGCCATAAAGGCGAGCGGCGTGTCTCTGGTGAGGGTCATGACCCCTCTTACCATAGTGTCCGTATTCGTGGCCGTGAGCGCGTTCTTCATAGGCAATAACTTGGTTCCTAAGGCTTTTAACGAGATTTATACGCTTCGTGACGATATAGGCCGTACGAAATCGGAGATTAAGATTCCTTCGGGAACCTTCTATGACGGTATTGATGGCTATGTCATAAGGGTGGACGACCAGGCCGACGACGGGATGATGCATTCCGTTATGGTCTACGACCACACTAAGAAGAAGGGTAACATCTCCGTGACCATAGCCGATTCCGCTACTATGCGCCTTTCTAAGGCTAAGGACTACTTGATTTTCACCCTTTATCACGGTGTGAACTATCAAGAGGACAATACCCGTAGGAGCGGAGAGTACGAGCATCAGCTTCAGCGAATTTCGTTTGACAGGCAGCAACTCATCATCTCGCTTTCGAACTACGCCTTCGAGAAATCCGACGATGCCAGGTATGGTAACCAGATTAAGGCCCAGAAGCTTCATTCTCTGGTAAATGAGCACGATTCGCTGGGAATGGTGACCCAGAAGGCCTATGCCAAGCATTACGCCGAAATCGTGGATGCTAACTATTTCACTTTCAAGCGTCAGCTCGACTCGTCCTATTTCGATTCGCCTAAGCGGGACTTCCATTCCGACGATTATCTCACTTGGAAGAACAGGAAGGCTAAGATAAGTGCATTGGAAAAGGCGAGGGACAAGGCCAATTATATGGCCTTGGATATGACGAATTACAGCAGCGAAAACTACGTGGATCACTTCTATCTGCGTAGGACCGACGTGGAGATTCTCAAGCGTTTCGCACAGGCGCTCGCTTGTTTCATACTTTTCTTCATAGGTGCACCTCTGGGAGCATTGATAGGAAAGGGAGGATTGGGCGTGAGTGCCATCATCTCGGTGCTGTTCTTCGTATTGTATTGGGTCATAGACATTTCGGGAACCAAATTGGCTAACGACGGTGCCGTGCCTCCATTCTGGGGGGCGTTTATATCCGCGCTTGTCCTGTTCCCTATAGGTATGTATTTGTCGTGGAAGGCAGTACACGACTCTACTTTTAAAACTGGTGGTTTAAAAATGCAGTTCAGAAGAATCAAGAGCAAGATTTCAAGTCTTTTGCACAAGACGCGCATCGTCTATATGGGAACCCCGGAATTTGCGGTGGCTCCACTGGATAACCTCATCAGGCACGGCCATAAGGTAGTGGGCGTGGTGACTGTGGCTGACAAGCCAAGCGGAAGAGGCCTCAAGGTTAATGAGAGTGCGGTGAAAAAGTATGCCGTCGAGCACGGTATCCATGTACTCCAGCCCGTGAAGCTTAAGGACCCTGAGTTCTTGGCCCAGCTTAAGGCGCTGAAGGCCGACCTCTTCGTGGTGGTGGCGTTCAGAATGCTTCCAGAAGAGGTGTGGAAGATGCCTAAGCTCGGCACCTTTAACCTGCACGCTGCCCTTCTGCCTCAGTACCGCGGTGCCGCTCCTATTAACTGGGCGGTCATAAACGGAGAGAGAATCACTGGTGTAACTACCTTTATGATAGACCATAATATCGATACCGGCGGCATTATCCTGCGTCAGGAGTGCAGAATATCTCCTACGGACGATGCAGGTATAGTCCACGATAATCTTATGGAACTCGGGTCCGATCTCGTATTGCAGACCGTAGAAGGCATTATCGAGAATAGTGTAGAGACCAGAGTCCAGCGCAGTTTCGTACAGGGAAGCGAGGTGCTCAAGGGTGCGCCTAAACTCACTCCTGAGCTCCAGAACATCGACTGGCGCGACTCTGCGACTCAGATATATAACTTGATAAGGGGATTGAGTCCTTACCCTACTGCATATACTATGCTTCAAAAGGGTGAGGAACCTGCCACTTCCCTCAAGATTTTCTCTTCCGAGGTTATGGAGTGTCCGGAAAACACGGAACAGGGGACTGTCATTACCGACGGAAAGACTTATTTTGCCATAGCGGCTCAGGATGGAGCCATATCTGTCAAGGAGCTGCAGCTCAGCGGAAAGAAACGTATGAAGGTGGAAGATTTCCTTCGCGGATTCCGTGACGCCGAGCAGTGGAAGGCCCTCAACGGTACCTCAAAGGCAGAACTCGAAAGATTAAGAAACAAGTAAGATGAGAAGGTTCAGCCGATACATATATAACGAGAAGACCCTGATGTACGAGCTCCATTCGGATTCGAAATGGACGGTCGCAGCTAAGTTATTGGGCTTTGCTGCCGTAGTGTTGCTCTTCTCTGCGGCGTATTTCTTCTTCTACACTAAGGTCTTGTGTCTGGATTTGCCTAAGACCGCCCGCCTGAAGAAGGAAAATGCCCAGTGGGTGGCTAAATTCAAGATGCTCGATCACGAGATGGATTTGGCGGAGGCTACCCTCGACGGCATAGAGAAACGCGACGACGACGTGTATCGTTCCATCTTCGGTCTTAACGAAATCTCCCAGGACTTCAAGAACACAGGATTCGGAGGCGCGAACAAGTACGCCTATCTCGACGAGCTCGGTGGCTCGGTTATGCTTAAGAATACCGTAAGGCGTATGGACTTGCTGACCAAGCGTTCCTATGTCCAGAGCAAGGCCCTCGACGAGGTGTCCCTGGTGTCAAAGCACGCCGACAAGCTGACTTCTTGTATGCCATCTGTCCCTCCTATAGTTCCGGCTCCCGGCTCTTTCCGCATCTCGAGTCCGTTCGGATATAGAATCCACCCTATCAAGCAGACGAGAATCTTCCATGAAGGCGTGGACTTCGCGACCGGCAAAGTGGGTCCTCAGATTTTCTGTACTGGCGACGGCGTCGTGGAGAAAGTCAAGTTCAATTTCTTCGGATATGGTAATGAAGTGGTTATAAACCACGGATTTGGATATAAGACGCGCTATGCCCATATGCAGAAGATAGTCGTCAATAAGGGCGACGTCCTAAAGCGCGGCCAGATGATAGGCACGGTAGGCAATACCGGAATTTCCACCGGACCTCACCTCCATTACGAGGTCATCTACCGAAACAAACAGATAGACCCTATGTCGTTTATGGACCTCACTATGGGGGCCGAAGAGTATAACGCTATGGTCGAACTCATGAATAAAAAGGAAGAAGATGAATGATCATCGTTACAGATTAGGGACCGACTTCCTCTTTAGGGAATCGGACAAGCCATACCAGAGGCTGCTTCGCTTTTTAGGCGTGGCGGCACTCTGTGCGTTTGTATTTACCCTCATCTGCTACGCGGTGTTCTCACTCACCATAAATACCGACCTCGAAGGACGCCTGAAGCGCGAGAATAAGATGTATGAAAAGCTCTATCCTCAGTTATTGCCTCAGCAGGAACTTCTTAACGATGCCGTAGCAGGGCTCGAGCTAAAGGACGGCGAGATCTACAGCGAGGTGTTCCAGTCGGTTGCCCCTTCGGTGGACCCCATCCAGAGCATAACTGCGTACTCGGATGGCGAGGACTTGAATAACATCAGCCTCATCTCCTATGCCTCGGCCAAATCGGACTCGATGTATGCGAAGATGTTCGCCGTGGAGGCCAAGCTTCGCTCGTCGCTGGTCAAGGTGGCCACCGTGCCGGCCAAGCAGCTCCCGCCTATGCATCTGCCGCTGTCGGGCATATCCTTTACGCAGCTGGGCGCTTCGATTGGCCAGAAAACAAATCCTGTGCTGAAGGCCAGGGTAACGCACAATGGTCTGGATATCATCGTGCCAAGCGGTACGCCGGTCTATGCTTCCGGGTACGGCACCGTGGTGAATGTCGAGAAGAGCAACAAGGGACTGGGTAACAGCATTACCATCGCGCACGAATCCGGGCACATTACCAAGTATTCCCACTTGGCCACTATGACCGTGAAGCGTGGAAGCAAGGTGTCGTGCGGACAGAAAATAGGCACTACGGGTATGACAGGCTCCTCATTCGCGCCGCACCTGCACTACGAGGTTCTAAAGGACGGAAAGCATCTGGACCCCGTGAACTTCTTTTTCGCCGACGTGGATTTTTACGAGTATGCGAATATGTTTTACATAGCTTCGAATACGGAGCAGTCGATGGATTGACGCCTATGGAGAAGTTGTTTTATACCCTTAGTGAAGTGGCCTCGGAACTGGGCGAGACCTCGAGTTGCGTGCGGTTTTGGAGCAATTCCTTTTCCTCTTTAGTGAAGCCGGTACGTAATGCGAAGGGGAACAGGCTCTATAAGAAGGAAGACTTGGAGACGCTGCGTCGAGTCCAGTACCTTCTCAAGGTGGAGGGCGTGACGATAGAGGGGGCGAAGAAGAGGATGAACGACGACGGCTCTAAAAAGGAACAGAAAATTTTGAGTACATTGAAGGAGATAAAATCTCAGTTGCTCGAAATTAAACGATATATGTGAAAATAGCGAACTTTTTTATAACTTTGCGACCCACGAAAATAATAATAAATAGATATGTCAGAAAAAGTTAAAATTAACAAGGTCGAGACTCCTATCGACCAGAGAGAGACATTCGTATCCCTCTCGAAGAACTTTTCAGAAGGCTCTCTTTCAGTAGCTGAGAAGTTGAAGGTGTTATATGCACTACAGCAGACGGATAACGAGATAGATAAGATCTTCGCTCTTCGTGGTGCTCTCCCTCAGGAAGTGGAGGCCGTAGAGGCTGAGTTGGCTTCCTTGAAAGGTAAAATCGAGGCTAATAAGGAGATTATCGCCGGCTTCGAGGCTAATATCGATAAGAACAAGCAGGACATCGTAGAACTCGACGAGGAGATCAACAAGTATCACGAGCAGTTGGGCAATGTCTCTAATAGCCGTGAATACGACTCTATCAATAAGGAACTTGAGAACCTCGGACTGCTTCGTGACATCGCAGAGAAGCACATTAACGACGCTCGTTTCGCCATATCGGAGAAAAAGGACGCCATCGATGTGATTAACGACCGCATCGCCATCCGCGAGGAAGACTTGGCCGCTAAGAAGGCCGAGCTCGAGGGCATCGTAGAGTCTACGTCGAAGGATGAGCAGACTCTTACTGCGAAGAGAAAGCAGTTCAGCGACCAGCTCGACGAGAGAACTCTCAGCGCATACGACAGAATCCGCGCAAGCGTGCATAATCACTTGGCAGTGGTTCCAGTATACGAGGAGTCTTGCGGTGGATGCTTTAACGCCATTACTCCACAGAAACTTGTGGAAATCGCTTCAGGAAATAAACTAGTGATCTGCGAGCACTGCGGACGTATTTTGGTTAACCCTCTTGCCGACGTGGAAGCATAATGGCCGAAAGGAAGACGAAGAGTTTGTCTAATACCGTAGTCGTAAACGAAATCGGCCGTTTGATGGGGATGACTCCTCCTCAGGCGCTTGACGTGGAGGAAGCGGTATTAGGGGCTATGCTCCTGGAGCCCGCCTGTATAGACGAGGCTTTGGAATCGCTGCGCCCTAACTGTTTTTATTCCGAAAAGCATAGGTTCATATTCGAGGCTATGACCGCGCTGTTTAACGAGCATCAGCCTATAGACAGCATCACGGTAGCTAATAAACTGATACAGCAGAACAAACTGGAAGAGGTGGGAGGTGCTTCCATCTTATCCGATTTGGCAGGCAAGATCGGTTCGGCCGCGCATATCGAATCTTATGTATCCATCTTAAAGCAGAAAGCCATCCAGAGAGACCTGATTACGGCCGCGCACAGGATTTTGAATAATGCCTATGCAGAGGACATAAAGGTGGACGACCTGGTGGACAAGGCTCTTTCCGACGTTTACAGCGCTACCCAGAGTAGTGATAAACAAAACGTTCAAGATATCGGTTCTGTCATATCTCAGGCTCTTGAACGTTTGGACGGAATGCAAAATCACGAAGGCCTCAGTGGAGTGCCGTCGGGATTTGCATCTCTGGATAAGATTACTAACGGTTGGCAACCGTCCGACCTCATCATTCTGGCGGCTCGCCCGTCGGTAGGTAAGACGGCCTTCTCGCTTAACGTAGCCCGTAACGCTGCGGTAGACCATAACATTCCTGTGGCATTCTTCTCTTTGGAGATGTCTTCGCTTCAGCTTGCCAATCGTCTTATGACTTCCGAATCGGGACTCAGTGCAGACAAGATCAAGGGTGGAGTGAAATTGGAGAACGACGAATGGACTCTTCTCGAGCAGAGCTTGAAGCGCTTGAGAAAGGCGCCTCTCTATGTGGATGAGACTCCGGGTCTTCCTATTATGGAATTCCGCTCGAAGGTCAAGGCACTGGTAAAGCAGAAGGGCGTGAGACTTATCATCGTCGACTACCTTCAGCTGATGCAGGGTCCGAGCGACACGAAGGGTATGCGTGAGCAGGAAGTGGCTGCCATATCGCGTATGTTGAAGGGAACTGCGAAGGAGCTTAACGTGGCCATCATCGCCCTCTCTCAGCTTTCGCGAAATTCCGTTCAGCGACAGGGAAGCGGCGGCAAGCCTATTCTTTCCGACCTTCGCGAGTCCGGAAGTATCGAGCAAGATGCCGATATGGTTATCTTCATCCATAGGCCTGACTTCTTGGGACTTTCCGAGAATGCTCAGGACAAGGAGAAGACCCAGATTATCATAGCGAAGCACCGTAACGGCGAGACTAAGGATATAGATATGCTCTATAAGGGCGAACGCTTGAAGTTCGTCGAGGTGAGCGACTCGCTATATCAGGATACGCCTGAATACGAATCCAGTATGAATAGCTCCACATACGATATGGAGCCTGACTCCACGCCATGGTAGAAGGAGAGATTAGACATAGCGGGAAAATCATAGACATCACGCCCTCTGAAATCATCGTCGAGATAGTTTCACAGAGTGCGTGTTCTTCTTGTCACGCCGCATCGCTTTGCGGAATGTCCGAAATAGAGAAGAAACGCATAGAGGTACCTGCCACGACGGGTTACGAGATAGGAGAAGAGGTGTGGGTGAACTTGAAGCGCTCTATGGGTATGAAAGCCGTGTGGATAGCCTATGTCCTCCCGCTTTTCCTGCTCATCGCAGACATATTGGCATTTTCGGCTACGGGCGCGAGCGAATTGCTCTGCGGACTTAGCGCGGTAGGCGTGATAGCGATTTACTATCTGGGCGTGTATCTGCTGAGGAACAAATTAAAGAACGAATATACATTTTATATAAAGAAGAAATGACTAACACAATTATCCTGACTATTGTCATCTTGTCCGGGTTAGGTCTTCTGCTGGCTCTCGTCCTCTTTTTAGTGGCGAAGAAGTTCAAGGTGGAAGAAGATCCGCGTATAGATGATGTGGAAAAAGCTATGCCCGGTGCGAACTGTGGTGGCTGCGGATTTGCCGGATGCCGTGCATTTGCAGAAGCGGCAGTGAAGGCCGGAAACCTGGACAATAATTTTTGCCCTGTAGGTGGTAACGAGGTCATGAAGCAGGTGGCTTCCATCCTCGGCTATGAAATAAAGGAAAAAGCTCCTATGGTAGCAGTAGTGCGCTGTAACGGAAGCTGCGAGAATCGTCCTCGCATCAATACCTACGACGGAGCCGCTTCTTGTAAGGTGAAGGCCGCGCTGTATAGCGGAGATACCGGATGCTCGTTCGGTTGCCTGGGATGCGGAGATTGTGTAGAAGCCTGTGCGTTCGGAGCCCTCTCTATGGACCCCGTGACGGGACTTCCGGTGGTAGACGAAAGCAAATGTACCGCTTGCGGTGCCTGCGTGAAAGCCTGCCCGAAGAATATCATCGAACTTAGGAATAAGGGGCCGCGTTCTATGCGCGTATATGTCTCTTGCGTTAATAAAGATAAGGGAATCGTGGCGAAGAAGGCCTGCAGTGTCGCTTGTATCGGATGTGGTCTGTGTGCGAAGACTTGTACGCACGGTGCCATCACCGTGGAGGCCAATTGCGCCTACATCGATTTCAACAAATGCAAATTATGCCGCGAGTGCGAGGCTGTCTGCCCGACAGGCGCCATCCACGGCGTGAACTTCCCTAAGCCTCTGGACAAGGAAGCCCTCAAGCAGAGAATCGCCGAGCGTGCGAAGAAGGCTCGTGAGGCAGCCGCTGCCGAAAAGGCGGCCCAGGCAGAGAAACCTGTAGAAAAAAAGGAGGAAAACAATGCGTAAAGTTACTTTCAGTATAGGAGGTATACATCCGGCAGACTCTAAGTTGACGAGAGACTGTGCGATAGAGACCCTTCCGCTTCCACAGACAGCGTATGTGTCTATGGCCCAGCACTTGGGCGCACCGGCTACACCTATCGTCGCAGTAGGCGACAAGGTAAAGGTGGGTCAGGTAATCGCCGAGCCTGCAGGTTTCATCTCGGCTTTCGTACATTCGCCGGTAAGCGGTACGGTTAAGTCCATCGCTCCGCGTGCCGACTTGGCCGGAAAGATGGTTCCACATATCGAAATCGCGGTAGAAGGCGACGAGTGGGCAGAAGGAATAGACTTGACTTTGGATTTGGTGACAGCCATTCCGGATGACAGGGAGTTTATATTGGCCAGAGTGAAGAATAATGGCGTGGTAGGTCTGGGTGGTGCCACCTTCCCTACGCACGTGAAGCTTAATCCGGCACCGGGCAGCAAGGCCGAGTGTCTCATCTTGAATGGTGCCGAATGCGAGCCGTATCTTACGAGCGACTTCCGCATTTTGCTCGAACGCACGAAGGAAATCGTGGTGGGCGCCGCTCTGATGCAGAAAGTGCTTGGCGGTTGCAAGACAGTAATCGGCATCGAGGAGAACAAGCCTGAGGCGATTGCGGCCGTGGAAAAGGCATTGGCAGAACTTCCGTTTAGCGGAATCAGCGTGCTGCCGCTCAAGAAGCGCTACCCTCAGGGTGGTGAGAAGCAGCTCATCGACGCCGTTATGCGTCGTCAGGTCAAGTCCGGCGGGCTTCCTATCAGCGTGGGCGCAGTGGTGCAGAACGTGGCTACGGCGCTTGCCGTATACGAGGCCGTACAGAAGAACAAACCGCTCATTACTAATACTTTGACTGTTACGGGGGACTGCCTTCCTATAGAGAAGCAGCATAACTACCTGTTCCGCATAGGTACTCCGCTGAGTTTCATAGCAGAGTATGCGGGTGGTGTTCCGGAGAGCGCAGCGAAGATAATAAGCGGAGGTCCTATGATGGGCAAGGCCATCTCCAATTTCGACGCCGCGACCGTAAAAGGTTCGTCGTCCATCCTCTATCTCAGTGCAGAGGCTACCACTCGAAAGAGCGCCGGTGCTTGTATCCGTTGCGGAAGGTGTGCAGATGCTTGCCCTATGGGTTTGGAGCCTTTCCTTCTCAAGAGATTGGGCGCCGCAGGCGATGTCGAGGGTCTGGAGAAAAATGCCGTACAGGATTGTATAGAGTGTGGATGCTGTCTGTACAGCTGTCCTGCCAACATTCCGTTGCTGGATTACATCCGTCAGTACAAGGGACAGGTTATGGGAATTATGCGTGCAAGAGCTGCCGCAGCTAAGAAGTAATTGAGTTATGAAAAATACTATGTTAGTATCACCTTCACCGCACATCCACGCTAATGTGAGCACTCGCTCGCTGATGCACGATGTGATAATCGCTCTCACTCCGGCGATTGTGGTTTCGGTTTTGTTCTATGGTTGGAGCGAGTTGTTGATTCTGGCTGTGAGCGTGGCCTCTTGCGTATTGCTCGAGTGGGCCATCACCAAATATATGCTCAAGGCGCCGAGCACCATCGGCGATATGTCAGCCGTGGTTACAGGTCTTTTGCTGGCTATGAACTTGCCAAGCACCACGCCGTGGTGGGTCGTGTTCATAGGCGCACTGGTGTCCATAGGAGTGGCCAAGATGACTTTCGGAGGAATTGGCCAGAATCCTTTTAACCCTGCCATCACGGGACGTGTCTTTCTTTTGATTTCATTCCCTACGTATATGACGGATTGGACAGTGCCTCAGGGCTTTATCCATTCTTCCGATGCCGTTTCGGGAGCTACGCTTCTGGGAAGGTATGCCGAAGGGGGAGTGGAGGCCGTATCGGGTACGGACTACCTTAACACGCTGTTCTTGAACATCGGCGGTTCGGCAGGTGAAATCAGTACGCTGGCGCTTCTCGTCGGTTTCGCTTACTTGCTTGTAAGAAAGGTAATCAAGCCGTGGATTACGCTAAGCATCTTCGCTACCATAGCGGTATTCAGCGGCATCTTCTGGATGATAGACCCTGCTACCTATACCGACCCTCTCTTCAACCTCCTTACAGGTGGTGTGGTTCTGGGTGCCTGCTTTATGGCTACGGACTATGTGACTTCTCCTATGAGTAATCTCGGAGGCGTCATCTATGGTATCGGAATCGGTCTTCTCGTGATGCTCATCCGCTATTTCGGTGCATATCCTGAGGGAATGAGCTTCGCTATTTTGATAATGAATATGGTGGTTCCACTTTTGAACAACTGGTGCCATCAGAAAAAATATGGGAGGAGTTAATTATGGCAGTTCAGTCAAATCTTAAAAATATGGTGCTATGCCTCACCGGCGTGTGCCTCTTCTGTTCAGCCGTGCTTGGCTCAGTCTATGCCGTGACTAAGGAGCCTATCGCTCAGGCTAATGCTAAGGCCGTGAAGGCTTCCATCGCTAAGGTGCTTCCGGAAGGGGGCGAGCTTTCCGAAGTTAGGGAATGCCGTCTCTCCGAGGACGAGACCTACGAGTACTATAAGCTTTCTACCGACGGAAAACCTGCAGCCTATGCCGTTCAGACTAAGGCCAATGGCTTCGGTGGCTCACTCGTGCTGATGGTGGGCGTACTGCCGGACGGAACCGTCTACGATACCTCGGTCCTTTCGCATAGCGAGACCCCGGGACTTGGTGCCAAATGCACGTCCGACGAGCATTTTTATGGCCAATTCAGAAACCTCAAGACTGACAAACCCCTGCTGGTGAAGAAGGACGGTGGCAGCATAGACGCCATTACCGGTTCTACCATCACCTCACGCGCTTATATCGAGGCAGTGAACAAGGCAGTAAAAGTCGTTAAAACAATAGAAGGAGAGTAGAAATGGGAAAGAATTTGTCTCTTATAGTTAGAGGAATAATAAAGGAGAACCCGACTTTCGTGCTGGTGCTGGGTATGTGTCCTACGCTTGCCACGACCACGTCGGCTATGAACGGACTGGAGATGGGATTGGCCACTATGTTCGTGCTCATCCTCTCCAATATCGCTATTTCACTGGTGGCGCCTATCGTACCGGATAAGGTGCACATCCCTGTATATATCGTGGTTATCGCCACTTTCGTGACTGTGCTGCAGCTTGTTATGCAAGCTTTCGTGCCGGGCGTCTATCAGACTCTGGGTCTTTTCATCCCGCTTATCGTGGTGAACTGTATCGTGCTGGGTCGTGCAGAGGCTTTTGCTTCGAAGAACGGAGCTTGGACATCGGCACTCGACGGACTGGGAATCGGACTTGGTTTCACCCTGTCGCTTACCGTGATAGGTCTCGTGCGTGAGATCTTGGGCAGCGGCTCGGCATTCGGCTTCAAGTTCATTCCGGGCGACGGAATCTTGGCGTTCATATTGGCCCCTGGAGCATTTATGGTGCTGGGCTATCTTATGGTGTTGTTTAACAAGTTCTGTAAAAAATAATGGAATATATATTGATTATCATATCAGCGATATTTGTAAACAATATCCTGCTGGCTCAGTTTTTAGGAATCTGCCCGTTCTTGGGTGTTTCCAACAAGTTAAGCACTGCGACCGGAATGTCAGGTGCCGTGTGCTTCGTGATTACGCTTGCCACGGTGGTTACCTACCTCATTAACAAGTATCTGTTAGTGCAGTTTAATTTGGAATTCCTGCAGACCATCGCTTTTATCTTGGTGATAGCGGCTCTGGTGCAGATGGTGGAAATCGTGCTTAAGAAAATAAGCCCGTCCCTTTATCAGGCTCTGGGTATCTTCCTTCCGCTCATTACCACAAACTGTGCAGTACTGGGTGTAGCCATTACCGTAGTTACTAAGGAGTTCGCTCTTAATTCAGATAAGGCTCAGCTTCTTAACTTGGGACAGGCTACAGTCTATGCTCTGGCTACTTCCATAGGTTATGGATTGGCTATGATTCTTTTCGCCGGACTCAGGGAGCATCTGGCCGGCAATAACGTACCTAAGGCATTCCGTGGCCTTCCTATAGCTCTCATTACTGTCAGTATCATGGCTATGGCATTCCTGGGATTCTCCGGAATGGTTAAAATCTAATTTGATACATAATGAAACTAATAGCTAAAATTTCAATGTTACTTGCGGCCACTTGCTTTATGGTCGCATCTTGTGACCCTGCAGAGAAACCTGAAGGGCCCGATATCGTAGTTCCTCCTACTCCTGAACCAGGTCCGGAACCTACACCTGACCCTGATCCGATCAAGCCGGCACCAGGTTCGATAACATTCCAGGAGATAATCGAAAAGGGTGCGGGTACTTACGAGGTCAAGTCGGCGGTGGTAGTAGCTTCGGCTGCATTTAATTTCGTGGTTACGGACGGAACAGGGTATATGCTTCTTTATGACCTCTACGAGAGCGCCGAAGTGGGCAATGTGCTGTCGCTTTCCGGGGAAGTTACGGAATTTAACGGCATTCTCGAATGGAAAACGCCTAAAATCGAGATATTGTCTACCGATTTCAAATTCTCTCATCCGGAGCCACAGCAGATAACAGCAGACTTTATTCGCAATCAATCAAAGAATCCTGAAATCGTCTATGGCGTAGCTACCGGCGAGAAGAAGGGAAAAAATATATACGTGGATTCACAGCTGCTTTACACATATTCGAATGAAAGCATTCCGGACGGACAGGTAACCGTATATGGTTATACCATAGGGTATTCCGCTAAGTTCGACAATGTGACGTTCGTGGTTACCGGCTTTAAGACAGAGGAGAAGCCTGATCCTACTCCGGAGCCGGAGCCTAATCCGGACCCTAATCCTACGCCGGGTCCAGACCCTACGCCCGGAACCAGCCTATATCCGTGGGCGGAGCTTCCGGTAATGTACGATGCGGACCGTAACGGAGTACACGATAACGATGCTAATCTCTATTATGCGACGCATTTCACTGATTTGAAATCTCCTACAGGTGGCGCTGCCAGAAACTACACCGTATGTTTCAGTGGGGAGCACCATTGCCCTGTATGGGTAGCTGCTCCGCGTCATCAAATGTATCAGGTGAAGGGCGCAGATAGAACCAACGCATATAAGAGAGACCCTAAGATTCCGGCAGACATACAGTATTATAGCAAGAGTACGGGCAGTGGTTGCAATAAGGGTCATATGCTGGGCTCTGCGGAAAGAATCGCTTCGAGAACGACTAACGAGCAGGTGTTCTACTATTCGAATATCGCTCCTCAGCTCTCAAGCGGCTTTAATACCGGTGGCGGCGGCTGGAACATTCTCGAAGAGTTCGTAGACGGACAGGTGTGCTCGGATACCCTCTATGTGGTAATAGGTTGCTACTTCGACAAATTTACCGATGGTTACGGAGAGAGCGCATCGCCTAAGACCATCACTTTCGGAGGAAGAAACGATGTGGATATGCCAACTATGTTCTATTATGCGCTTCTTAGGACGAAGAAGGGTAATTCCGGCAAGAGTGTGAGGAATTGCTCGGCTTCGGAGATACAGTGCGCGGCATTTGTTCGTACACATACTAACAGTCTTAAGGGTCAGAGAGTATCATCTAAGGAGATGATGAGTATTTCCGACCTCGAGAAGATTACAGGAATAAGATATTTTGAAAATGTGCCTAACGCTCCTAAGACGAGCTTTAAGGCATCAGAATGGGGATTATAGTTTATGGTAGCCTTACTACTCTTCCTTTTTGGCGCGATGGCCGTGTCCTTTTTATGCTCAGTGCTCGAAGCGGTGCTGATGTCCACGCCTATTTCTTACATTACTATGCGGGAGGAAGAGGGGTATGCGCCTGCGAAGAGAATGAAAAAGTACAAGCAAGACTCTTCGCGACCTATAGCCGCCATACTTTCGCTTAACACGATAGCGAATACCATAGGTGCTGCCGGAGTGGGCCGTCAGGCTACGCTGGTTTTCGGTAGCGAATGGTTCGGGCTGGTAAGTGCCATAACTACCATCTTGATTCTTATTTTTTCGGAGATCGTACCTAAAACGATTGGCACTCATGGGTGGCGACGGCTTATGGGCTTCGCCACCTCTGCCATCAAGATCCTCATAGTTATAATGTTTCCTTGCGTATGGCTCATAGAAAGGCTTCAGAAACTCATTACTCCGAAGGATAGTGAGGCGGCCGTATCGAGAGACGAGGTGTCTGCCATGGCCAATGTGGCGGAGCAGGCGGGTGACTTGGAAGAAGACGAGAACGAAATTATCCAGAACGTCATAAAGCTGGACGAGATCAAGGCCTATGACGTAATGACCCCTCGCGTGGTTTGCGCCATAGCATCGGAGAATATGACTCTGCGTAATTTCTTTAAGGATAAGAGGTTCAAGAGCCACTCCAGGATTCCTGTCTACGCCGATAACGACGAGTACATAACGGGTTACGTCCTGAGGATGGACGCGCTCCAGTTAGTGGCTGAAGACAAGTTCGACAAGACTCTTCTCGACATCAGGCGTGACATCGCCAGCTTCGACGAAGAGACCACTATGGATAAGGTCTGGGACGAGATGCTCGAACACGACGAGCAGATATCAATAGTAATCGACGAATATGGTAGCTTCCAGGGCATCTTGACCCTCGAAGACGTAATCGAAACCATAATGGGTAACGAAATCGTGGACGAACGCGATTCCGTCCGCGACATGCAACAGCTCGCCCTCGCCCAGTGGAAAAAGCGTAACGCCACCGACAAATAAGGACGATATGCTATTATAGTGGAGATGGAGGGACTCGAACCCTCGTCCAAACATTATACCCAATAGCTTTCTACACGTTTATTCTTCCTTTGGTTTTCGGGTTAGCCCTGCCGGAAGACGGGCGAAGCTTCACCTTAGCCTTTAGGTCTTAGTGAGTTTTAAAGGCGTCCGCTCACGCATCCGGTTTGGATGATACCCCGTATGCTAAAAAGAACCGGCGAAAATTTTAGCGGGATATACGTCAGTACCGCAACCTAGGCGATTCTGATTAATGCTCAATCTCTCTGAGATTAGCAAGCGTATGAATAATTGTAGTTGCCTACTAATTGTTTGGAAACTGATATTTGCGAGAGGGCTTCCGACTCTCGACGTGCTTACTACCGTCTACGATGCTGTCAAAACCAAAACATCCCCTAATAGTTCTGCAAAGTTAAAAATTTTTTAAAAAATTATCTAAAAAAATTTTGTTATTCGAAAAAAAGTAGTACCTTTGCAATCCCAAACAACGCGGGAACACAATTAGGGAGCGTAGCTCAGTTGGTTCAGAGCGTCTGCCTTACAAGCAGAGGGTCGGGGGTTCGAATCCCTCCGCTCCCACGAAAAAGTCGACTAAATTTTTTAGCCGACTTTTTTCATTTTATACCTTTCCGTTAGAACAACGTTCCGAAGAGGCGGGCGACGGGCTCCATTATCTTGCTGAGGCGAGAACGGTGCTCCCAGCTTTCCTTGGTTATCAGGTCGCTGTCTGCCAGGTCGTCGAGGAAGTAGTCGCGCAGTTCTTTGGTCACGCCGCCGTCGTAGATGATGGCCTGCACCTCGAAGTCGGTGTTGAAGCTGCGGTAGTCCAGATTGGCCGAGCCGATGGAACATACTTCGTCGTCGATGGCGAAGAATTTCGAATGCACGAATCCCTTTTTATAGAGGTAGACTTTCACTCCGGCATCCATCAGGGTGTCGATGTTCGAGTAACCGGCCCAAGCGACTACTATGTTGTCTCCACGTACCGGGATGAGGATTCTCACGTCTACTCCGCTGAGAGCCGCGACCTTGAGGGCAGTCATAATGGCCTGGTTAGGCAGGAGGTAAGGGGTGGAGATGTAGATGTATCTTTTAGCGTTGCCGATGGCGGCGAAGTAGGCCTGCATTATGTTAGCGTGAGGGGAGTCCGGCCCCGATGTCGCTATCTGCATAGGCAGGATGTTGTCGACGATAGGTGCTTGGAAGTATTTGATGTCGTAGAGAAGCTCTCCGTTAGATACGAAGGACCAGTCGTTCACGAACACTGCGTTAAGCATAGTGACGGCGCTTCCTTTCACTCTAATCTGGGTGTCGCGCCATACTCCGCGCTTGGTGCCGTAGAGATATCTGTCGGCGATGTTCATCCCTCCCGTGTAGCCGATTTTGCCGTCGATTACGGTGATTTTACGGTGGTTTCGGTAGTTCGACTTGTTAGCGAAGTGAGGTAGCCATACGGGCATATAGCAGTAGGCCTTGATTCCGGCCTTTTCCATTCGCTTCACATCCCTTTTTCTGAGGGCTCGACTTCCCACGCAGTCGTAGATGACTCTTACTTCCACACCTGCCTTGACTCTTTCTTCCAGAATCGCAAAAATCATCTCGAAAAGGTCGCCGCTCTCGAGTCCGAACACTTCGATGTGAATGAAATCACGGGCTTCTTTCAAATCCTTTAGCATTATCGGGAAGCAACCGTCTCCATTATTCAATATCTTCAACTTGTTGTCTACGGTGAGTGCGGAATTGCCGTTGTTCAGCATAAGGGTGACGAAGTTCTTCACCATAAGTTTGGAGTAATTCTCTTTCGAGATCTCGTGGAGCTGTTTTTCGCAGATTTCATTGATATTCCGCGAGACGGTATCGTCCTTATAGCTGAAGGTCTTGCTCTTGCGCCAGCTCCTGCCGAAGAGGATGTATGCGATGATTCCTACGGCCGGGAGCATCAGGATGACCAGCATCCAGGCCAATGTCTCCGCCGGGTCGCGTCTTTCCTTCAAGACGACGTAAAAAATAGCTATGACTAATGCTATGTAGACTAAGGTTATAATTGCCGACATAATACGATTTTAGAAAACTTTATGTACTGCGAATTCTTTGCCAAAGTCATAGTATTCGGATTACAAGAAAAATTCGTAACTTCGCCATTATGGATATAGTGATTACATACGTTAACGGTTTGGACCCGGTGTGGCTCCAAAGTTATGCAGAACATACGAAAGTTCCCATAATGACTAAAAGGTTCAGGGACTGGGGCTTCCTGCCATATCTTTTCAGGGGTATCGAGCAGAATATGCCTTTCGTAAGAAACGTTTATCTGGTAGTGTCCGGCGACTCCCAAGTTCCGGAATGGATTAACCGCGACCACGTAAAGGTGGTGCATCACGAAGACTTCGTTCCTAAAGAGTATCTTCCTACGTTCAACTGTAATCCTCTGGAGATGTATCTGCATCGTATAGAGGGTCTGGACGAGCATTTCCTCTACTTTAACGACGATATGTTCCCTATGCTTCCGTGCACCGAAAGCGACTTTTTCCGAGACGGCAAATCCGTCATACATTTCTCCTCCCACAGAATCGTCGGCGGGAATATGTACAAGCAGATTTGCAAGAACTCCGATACTCTGGTACGGGATGCGTTGGGATTGGCCAGAAGAGGGAAGTTCATCCGTCCGCAGCACATCTGCTCGCCTATGCAGAAATCGCGTTGCGAGGAACTGTTCCAGAAGGTGGAGGATCAGGTAAAGGCTTCCATCTCCATCACCCGCACGGCAGATAACTATAACCAGTATATGTATCTGGATTACCTTTATTATAAGGGACTTATCGTAGATGAAAAGATATCTAACAAACATATTTCGGTAGCGTTCAGCACCCCGGGCCAAGTGTCCAAGTTTATCAAGAACCCGACCCGCAAGCTGGTGTGCATAAACGACGTGCATCTCGGAGAGAAGCACTATTTGTCTATGCGAAAGGCTATTACCGATGCCTTCGAGAGCCGTTTCCCGAACAAGTCGAAGTATGAACTCTAATCCGGTCATCTCCATAATCGTCCCGATTTACGGGGTGGAGCAGTACATCGAGCAGTGCGCTCGTTCGCTCTTCGAACAGACCTATCCCCATATCGAGCTCATCTTCGTAAATGACGGCACGCCGGATGCGTCCATGAGCATATTGCGCGGCCTCATCGATGGGGAATACCCGCATCTGAAACCGAAGATTAAGATCGTGGAACAGGCCAATTCGGGCCTTCCCGCAGCGCGAAAGACAGGATTGGCCTCGGCTACCGGCGATTATGTGCTGTTCGTGGATTCGGACGATTGGCTCGAACTCGATGCCGCGCAGGAATTGGCCGAATGTGCCGCGAAGACCGACGCGGACCTCGTCTTCTATAATCTCTTTAAGGAAAAGAAGGACAAGACGGTGGTGAGGGGAGATAGGGATTGGACTAAGAACGGGGGCAAGATGGCCTTCATAAGGTCCCTTTACGATGGAAAGTCCTATGGCTATCTCGTCATAAAATGCTTCAAGCGAAGCATCTACACTGACAATCCGGTGTATTTCCCTCCTAAAGGCATGCAGGAAGATACCTATATGGCGACCCAGCTCATTTACTATACGAAGTCAATGTGCAAGCTGGACAAGGCCCTCTATCATTACAGGCGTACCAATCCTGGGTCTCTGTCCAGACAGCGCCGCTCGAAAAAACGCCTCGACACGTCCATTAACCTGATGGATTTGTATTTGCACTTTAAGGATAATCTCACCGAGAGTCCCATTCAGGATGTCTATGGAAGAATCCTTTATTATGCTGCGTGGAATGCTTATTATTACAAGTTGCCGCTGCTCGAGATGTATCCTGAATTAGCGCAGGACGTCCTTAAGATAAGCATCGGCCGAAAGAATATGATGCCTATCTACAAGCAGATAGCGGCTCGTATTTATGTTCGCAAGAATGGAAAGAGATAAGAAAGTATACCGCGTTACCCTTCTGGGGAGCGTGGTGAACCTATTGCTTTTGGTTTTCAAGTTCGTCGCCGGAGTGCTGGGGCACAGTGCCGCGATGATAGCGGATGCCGTGCATTCGCTCAGTGATTTCGTCACGGACCTTATCGTCATAGTCTTCGTGAAGATCTCGTCGAAGCCGGAAGACGCCGACCACGCCTATGGACACGGCAAATACGAGACCCTCGCGAGCTGTATTATAGGATTGGCCTTGATAGTCGTGGGCGTGATGATGGGCTACAATGCCACGGTAAAGATAGTGGACGTGGTGAGGAACGGGACAGAATTGGCCAGCCCGGGGATTATCGCCCTGGCGGCCGCAGTGCTCAGCATAGTGCTGAAGGAGTGGATGTTCCGCATTACCAGGAAGGTCGCGCGCGAGGTGGATTCTCCGGCCGTGGAGGCCAATGCTTGGCATCATCGCAGCGATGCGCTTTCTTCCGTGGGTACGGCCATAGGAATCGGAGGTGCCGTCCTGCTTGGCAGTAAATGGGCCGTTCTGGACCCGATTGCGGCGCTGGTGGTGAGCGTGTTCATCGTGGTGCAGGCCGCGAAGATTCTCTCGGATGCGATAGGCCAATTGATGGAGAAGAGTCTGCCGCGTGACGTGGAGCAGCGAATCTGCGAAATCGTGTACGAAGAGGAGGGGACGAGCGACATTCATCACCTGAGAACCAGAAAGATAGGTAGCCAGATATCCATAGAGTTGCACGTGCGTATGAATGGCTCCCTTACCCTGAGGGAGGTGCACGGCAAATCCATCGCCATAGAGAAGCGACTGCGGGCGGCCTTCGGAGACTCTATCTACATAAATCTGCACGTGGAGCCGCTGAAAAGCGAATACTAGAATTCGGATTTGATGTTATAGTGATTCCTGTCGGATGAGCTTCTCGCAATCATCTCGCCGATGAAACCTGCCAGGAAGAATAGCACGCCTATCACGATGGCCAATAGGGCCAAGAAGAAAAGCGGCTGCTCGGTGACCGGCCTGAACGGCAGATGGTGACTCTGGGCCACGAGTTTGTCCACAATTATCCAGATGGTCATTATGAAACCGATGAGGAAGGTCAGTATGCCGCTGTAGCCGAAAAAGTGCATGGGTTTTTTTCCGAAAGTGCTGAGGAACCAGAGACTGAGCAAGTCCAGAAATCCGTTTACGAAGCGATTCATTCCGAATTTGCTCTTGCCGAATTTGCGTTTCGCGTGTCTGGTAGGCTTTTCGGTTATTCTCGTATATCCGGCATTCTTCGCCAGGTATGGGATGTATCTATGCATCTCGCCATAGACCTCGATGTCCTTTATCACTTCATTCCTGTAGGCTTTCAGGCCACAATTCATATCGTGAAGCTTGATGCCTGTGATTCTTCGCGCGGTGGCGTTATAGAGTTTCGAAGGCAGGTTCTTAGTCAGGGCGTTATCTTGGCGATGCTGCTTCCATCCGGAGACGATGTCCCACTTTTCCCTTACTATCATCTCGTACATCGCGGGAACCTCTTCCGGAAAGTCTTGAAGGTCGGCGTCCATAGTGACTACCACATCGCCTGCGGCCTTTTTGAATCCACAGTAAAGAGCGGCGGATTTTCCGTAATTGCGCCTGAATCGGATGCCGTGAATCGCGTCATTCGCCTTCGAAAGCTTGATGATTTCGTCCCACGAGTCATCGGTGGAGCCGTCGTCCACCATAATGATTTCGTAGGAAAGGTGTGCCTCTTTTAACGAGCTGTCGATTCTGTCGCAGAGCTCCTTCAGACTTTCCCTTTCGTTTAGCAGGGGAACAATTACAGATATATCCATATCGACTAATCTTCAAACGGTGTGTTGTCGCCGGCAATTCTCGGTGCCAGAATGAGGCTGAGAATCCATCCGTAAAGGAAACAGTAGATGAGCATACTTACCATCTGTAGGCTGGCCATATTTCCCTCGACTGCGAGCAACGCGTTTCTGCTGTTCGAATCGAGCATAGAGCCCATCTGTTCGAACAGTCCGTCCATCATGGTGGTCACGGTTTCAGGGAATATGTACTGGTATGCACAGTAAGCTACGATGGCAGTGATGATGGCCGAGAACAGCGCTATCAGAGTGCCGTACCTTACGAGTTGCTTTCTGCCCACGCCTTCGTAGGAGCCTTTCAGCTTGACCATAAAGTACTTCATCAGTAGGATGCATCCTACGATTTTAGCGACGTTCAGTACGGAGCTGAGGACATTGCCGAATTTGATGTCGGCCAATAAGAAATTCACTAAAATGAAGCCTCCGGAGATGAGTCCGAACAGAAGGGCGGCCCTGCCTGCTTCCGAGCTTATGATTTTTTTGTTTATTGTTTCCATAACTTGTGCAAAGATAGAAAAATTTTGATTATCTTTGTGGGCTTTATAAATATAAGATATGGCGACAACTATAGCATTTACAGATGGAAGCATTCGTCCGTGGGACGATGATGAGGCTAAAAAGATATTTTGGCATTCCTCAGCACACCTTATGGCAGAGGCCCTCGAGGCTTTGTATCCGGGTGTTAAATTCGGCGTAGGCCCTGCCGTAGAACAGGGATTTTACTACGACGTGGACTTAGGCGGAAGGCAGATCAGCGAATCTGACCTGAAGGCGATAGAAAGTAAGATGCAGGAATTGGCTAAGACTAAAGAAACATTTGAAAAACAGGATGTTTCGAAGGCCGATGCTCTTGAGTACTTCAAAAAGAAGGGTGACCCTTACAAGTGCGAACTCATAGAGGCACTGGAAGACGGCACCATCACATTCTACAAGAACGGTAACTTCACTGACTTGTGTCGCGGTCCTCACGTAAAGCATGTGGACGACATAAAGGCGATACATTTGACGTCCATCGCCGGTGCTTACTGGAAGGGTGACCAGAGCAGGGAACAGCTTACACGTATCTACGGCATATCTTTCCCTAAGAAGAGCTTGCTCGACGAGTATCTCCTTATGGTAGAGGAGGCTAAGAAGCGTGATCACCGCAAATTGGGTAAGGAGATGGAACTTTTCACTTTCTCTTCTCGCGTAGGTCTCGGACTTCCTATGTGGCTTCCTCGCGGTGCGCAGATGCGCTACACCCTCGAGCAGTTCCTTCGTAAGAAACAGCAGGAACTCGGATATCTTCCGGTAGTTACTCCGCACATCGGAGCCAAGGAGCTTTATGTGACGTCGGGTCACTATGCTAAATATGGAAAAGACTCCTTCCAGCCGATTCACACTCCGCAGGAAGGTGAAGAATATATGCTCAAGCCGATGAACTGTCCTCACCACTGTGAGATTTACCGCAGCTCTCCGCGTTCTTATAAGGACCTCCCTTTGAGATTTGCAGAGTTCGGTACGGTCTATCGTTACGAGCAGAGCGGTGAGCTCCACGGACTTACGCGCGTGCGTGGCTTCACCCAGGATGATGCCCACCTTTTCTGCCGTCCTGACCAGCTTCAGGAGGAGTTCGAAAAGGTAATCGACCTTATCCTCTATGTATTCAAGACATTGAAGATGACGGATTATATGGCTCAGATTTCACTTCGCGACCCTAATAACAAGACTAAATATATAGGAAGCGACGAAAACTGGGAGAAGGCAGAAGGCGCTATCATAGAGGCTTCGAAGAAGAAGGGACTGAAGACAGTCGTCGAATATGGCGAGGCTGCGTTCTATGGCCCTAAGCTCGACTTTATGGTTAAGGATGCCATCGGACGTAGATGGCAGTTGGGTACCATTCAGGTAGACTATAACCTTCCTGAGCGTTTCGACCTCGACTTCGTAGACGCCGAAGGCCAGAAGCAGCGTCCTGTGATGATTCACCGTGCTCCGTTCGGATCTATCGAGCGTTTTACCGCTGTAGTTCTGGAACATACTGCCGGACATTTGCCTGTTTGGCTTGCTCCTGACCAGGTAAAAATCCTGCCAGTCAGCGAAAAATACGCAGATTATGCAGAAAAAGTTTGTAATTTGCTAAAAAATTCCGAAATTCGCGCCTCAATTGACGCTCGTAACGAGACTCTTGGAAAGCGTATCAGGGATATAGCTGCGCTGAGAGTTCCTGTGCTTGCGATCGTGGGTGAGAAGGAGGCTTCGGAAGGCACTGTCTCTGTAAGGAGAGAGGGTGTCGACCAGGGCTCTATGAGTGCAGACCAATTTGTTGAATATATTAAATCAGCAGTAGCTGAAGAATTAGCTTAATGCCAGGACCTTACAGACCGAAACCATCTGGACCGCGTCCACCTATGGGACGTAAACCGGATCCTCGTCAGCAGAAAGACGAGTTCGAACTTCGTATTAATGAGGCTATCACGGCCCCACAGGTACGATTGGTAGGAGATAATATCCCCGAACAGGGTGTCTATCCTCTACAAAAGGCGATAAGACTTGCAGATGACCTCGAATTAGACCTTGTTGAAATTAGTGCTAAGGCAGATCCTCCTGTTTGCAGGATAATGGATTACGAAAAGTACATCTATCAGCAGAAGAAGAAGGCTAAGGAGATGAAGTTGAATTCTGCTAAGATAGTAGTGAAGGAAATCAGATTCGGACCTAATACCGACGAACACGATTTCCAGTTCAAGCTCAAGCACGCTCAGGAGTTTTTGCAAGAGGGCTCAAAGGTAAAGGCGACTATATTTTTCAGAGGGCGTTCGATTATGTTCGCAGACCAGGGAGAAAAGCAGCTTCTTCGTTTCGCAGTGGAATTGGAGAACTACGGAAGGGCAGAGAATATGCCTGTACTCGAGGGTAAGCGCATGACTATGATGATAGCCCCTATTAAAAAGAAGTAAACCGCAGTGTTTGCGGAACTATTTATAAATTATTAATTAAACATTTTTACACAATGGCAAAGCTTAAAACGAACCCCGGTGCCAAAAAGCGCTTTACGCTTACCGGGTCGGGAAAAATCAAGAGGAAGCACGCTTTCCACAGCCACATCCTCACAAAGAAGACCAAAAAGCAAAAGAGAAATCTTGATCATTTTGCGATCATCGAATCTGCAGATATCAAGAGGGTGAAAGAAATGTTGGTTCTTTAAAAAGTATTGAATTATGCCAAGATCAGTCAATTCAGTAGCCTCAAGGGCACGCCGCAAGAAGATTCTTAAGAGAACCCGCGGTAATTTCCTCGCAAGAAGAAATGTTTGGACGGTAGCAAAGAACACCTACGAGAAAGGACTTACCTATGCTTACCGTGATCGTAGAGCCAAGAAGCGCAATTTCCGCGCACTTTGGATTCAGAGAATTAACGCAGCTGTACGTCAGTACGGTATGACTTACTCTCAGTTTATGGGAGCTCTCGCAAAGAACAATGTCGGTCTTAACCGCAAAGTGCTTGCAGACCTCGCTATGAACAATCCACAGGCATTCGAAGCTATCGTTAAGTCAGTTAAATAGTTATTGCTGTGACTCTGAAGGAAGTCATCCATAATAAGTGGACAAGGTTCGGATTCTGGGCTTTGCTTTACATCCTGTGGGTGATTTGGCTTGAGAACTATTGGTTCCTGCTGGGACTCGGAGTGATATTTGACATATTTATCACGAAGAAGGTTCACTGGAACTTCTGGAAGAAAAGATATAAGAAAGGTGAAAAGCACGCTGCTTGGAATGATTGGCTCGACGCCATCGTTTTCGCAGTAATCGTAGTAACCCTCATCAATACCTTCTGGTTTCAGGCTTTCAAGATTCCTTCATCTTCGATGGAGAAGACTCTCTACACTGGAGATCATCTCTTCGTAAGCAAATTGACATACGGCCCCAAGTTGCCTCAGACTCCGCTGACGGTTCCGTTTACGCATAACGTAATGTTCGGGAAAGAGTCCTATTCGACTCTCATTCAGAACAAATACCGCAGGCTTAAGGGAATCAGGAGTGTCGAGAGAGGTGATATCGTGGTATTCGGGTTTCCTAATGGAGATACCATCTTCAGAAAGGACCCTTCAGTGGACTATTACCAAGTAAAGCGCAGCTGCGACAAAAGGACTTTTGACGCCATAGTCAAGACTTACGGTCCTTTGGTCAGCAGACCGGCCGACAAGGTAGACCACTATGTGAAAAGATGTGTGGCTGTAGCCGGAGACACCATAGAAGTTCGTAAGGGACTTGTGTGGGTGAACGGCGAGAAACAGGAGATTTATCCTGGAATTCAGCTTTCTTCCCGACTGGAGGAGACACAGTCAGACTACCGCGAGATATTTCCTTTCGACAGGAACTACACTTGGAGTAGAGACGAGTTCGGACCACTATGGATTCCTGAAAAGGGAGCTACCGTTCGTTTGGATGCGAAAAACCTTCCTCTCTATGAGAGAATCATCCGCGTCTATGAACACTCTTCCGTTGAAGAGGCTTTGAAGAACGGTGAGTATACCTTCAAACAGGATTACTACTTTATGATGGGAGATAACAGACACAATTCCTTGGATTCAAGGTATTGGGGTTTTGTACCGGAAGACCACATAGTGGGCAGGCCGGTGCTGGTATGGCTCTCGACAGATGCTTCCGGGAGATTCCCTGCGAACATTCGCTGGAATAGATTCCTGAAGCTGGTAAAAGATTAATAATAAAATAAAAAGTAATAATTATGGCAAAGGTTTGTCAAATAACCGGTAGAAAAAGAATGAAAGGTAACAATGTTGCCCATTCTAAATTGCGTACCAAGCGCGACTTCTCCGTTAACCTCAAGAACAAGCGTTTTTGGAGCGAGGAGGAGCAGAGATTTATAACCCTCAAAGTATCTTGCAAGGGTATGAGAATTATCGAGAAGAACGGTCTTGAGGCCACAATTCGCGATGCTCAGAAAAAAGGATACGTTAACCTTGTTTAATTTTTGATATTATGGCAAAGAAAGCAAAAGGCAACAGGGTGCAGGTCATCCTTGAGTGCACAGAACAGAAGGCAAGTGGTGTACCGGGAATTTCTCGCTATGTGACCACTAAGAACAAAAAGAATACTACAGATCGTCTTGAGAGAAGGAAATATAACCCTTTCCTCAAAAGAGTTACTGTACATCGTGAAATCAAATAATTTTAGGAGGATATAGAATATGGCAAAGAAAGCCGTCGCAACATTCGCAGCTAAGGCCGGTGCTAAGAGCATGGTCAAGTGCATCCGTATGGAAAGATCTCCTAAGACAGGCGCTTATGTTTTCACCGAGACGCTTGTAGAGGAAGCAAAAGCTAAAGAGATGTTCAAGAAGTAATTCCTGAACTTTGTACTATAGTGAGAGAAGAGAGTGATTTTCACTCTCTTTTTTTGTGCTTATAATGCGGATTTTCATTATATTTGTGCGATATGGCTATAAGTTTTTTTCAACGCATAAGCAGAGCCGTCGTAGGCAAATCCAGAGTGGACGATAATACTCTGGACGCCATCGAAGAAGCTCTCGTGGAATCCGATATGGGTGTGGATACCACTCTGAAGGTCATAGATGAACTGGAAGAGAGGGTGTCGCGCGACAAATATATGTCTAAGGAGGAGTTGTTCGGGATGCTTCGCGAGCAGATAGCCTCCCTTATGGACGTGCCATCGGCAGAGCCGTCGCAGGTTCGCCCCTATGTGATTCTCGTCGTGGGAGTTAACGGCGTGGGTAAGACTACCACCATAGGCAAGTTGGCATACAAATTCAGAAAAGAAGGTAAGAAGGTCGTGCTGGGTGCTGCGGATACTTTCCGCGCAGCGGCTGTGGACCAATTGGTTATATGGGCGGAAAGGGCCGGTGTGGATATAGTCCGTCAGCAGATGGGTTCCGACCCTGCAGCCGTGGCTTACGATACCGTGAAGTCCGGAATGGCGAAGGGCGCAGATGTCGTTTTGATCGACACCGCGGGGCGTCTGCATAACCGCGTAGACCTCATGAATGAGCTTACTAAGATTCGTAATTCCGTAGGAAAGGCTCTTCCGGGCGCTCCTGCCGAGGTGATGCTCGTGCTCGATGCCAGTACGGGTCAGAATGCGTTCCAGCAGGCTAAGGAGTTTGCACGTGCTACGACCATCAGCTCTCTCGCACTTACGAAGATGGATGGAACCGCTCGTGGCGGAGTGGCAGTGGGACTCGTGGACCAGTTCCATATTCCTATCAAGTATGTAGGTGTAGGAGAAGGAATCGAAGATATCGAGACTTTCGACAAGGATGTTTTCGTGAAGTCTCTTTTCGAGGAAGATAATTTGAAATAAAGTATATTAGATATGAAGCTTGATTATAATTGGCTTAAGGATTACATTAAATGCGATCTTTCCGTTAACCAAATCGCCGAGATCATGACATCTGTCGGCATAGAAGTGGACGGAGTGGAAGAAACTGAAGTGATAGAGGGAGGCCTTAAGAACGTGGTCGTGGCGAAGGTCCTGACTTGCGACATCCATCCGGATTCGGACCATCTGCACATCACTACGGTCGACGATGGCAGCGGAACTCCTCTACAGGTAGTGTGTGGCGCACCGAATGTGGCTGCAGGACAGAAGGTTCTGTTTGCTAAGGTGGGCGCTGTCCTCCCTGGTGACTTTAAGATTAAGAAATCGAAGATTCGCGGAGTGGAGAGCCTCGGAATGATCTGCGCAGAGGACGAGTTGGGAATAGGCGAGAGCCACGAAGGCATCAAGGTCCTTCCGGAAGACGCCCCCGTGGGTATGCCGGCTAAGGATTATCTTCATATCCAGACCCAGGCCGTCATCGAATACGAGATTACGGCCAATCGTGTGGACGCAGCTTCGCACTATGGCGTGGCCCGCGACATTTACGCCTATATGAAACTGCACGGCATTCCTTGCGAGTTGGCCCGTCCGGAGGTGGGCGAGGCGCTTAAGGCAGGAAAGACAGATGCTCCGGCACCGATTGGCATAGACGTCCAGGATGCAGAAGGCGCTCCTCGCTATATGGGCCTCACCATCGAGGGCATAAAAGTAGGTCCTTCGCCTAAGTGGCTGCAGGAGAGGCTGACAGCTATCGGAAGTCGCCCTATAAATAACGTGGTGGACATCTCGAACTTCGTGCTTTTCGAGCTTGGCCAGCCGCTTCATACATTCGATGCCGATAAGATCAGCGGTGGAAAGGTAATCGTCCGCAGAGCGGCTGAGGGTGAGAAGATTAGAACGCTCGATGGGCAGGATCGCACGCTGAGCGCTTGTGATATGGTAATTGCCAATTCGGCCGGCCCTATGTGCATCGCCGGTGTGTTCGGCGGTGAGGATAGCGGTGTGACCGAGTCTACGACGAATCTCTTCATCGAGAGTGCGTATTTCGATCCGGGCAGCATCCGCAAGACCAGCAAGAAGCAGCAGCTTTCTACTGACGCATCCTTCCGATTTGAGCGCGGGGCAGACCCTGAAATCTGCGACTACGCTCTTCAGCGCGCTGCCGACTTGGTAGTGGAGTGCGCCGGTGGCAAGGTAATTGGCCCGGAACTCGAAAGTTATCCGGTTCGCATCGAGAGAAAGAGAATCGAACTGGATTATGGTAGAATCTGCGCATTCATCGGTAAGGAAATCGGTGATGATAAGATAGATTGCATCTTGAATGCCCTGGGGTACAAATTCGAGAGCAGGGAAGGCAGGACGGCGGTCGTATTGGCCCCAAGCTATATGGTGGACGTGTACAGAGAGTGCGATGTGGTCGAGGAGATCCTTCGAATCTATGGTTACGATAACATCGAGTTGCCTTCGCAGATGCGTATGTCCGTGAATGCCACTCCGTCTCCGGAGCCGGAAGCTGTAAGGAGCATTATTTCTAACTTCTTGGCGGCCAATGGATTTGTGGAGACTATGAATAACTCTCTTACGAAGGGAGACTATTATTCGACTTTGAAGACTTTCCCGGCAGAGCATTGCGTGAAGATTCTCAATCCGCTTAGTCAGGACTTGAACGTGCTTAGGCAGACTCTGATTCTGAATGCATTGGAGGTGGTTTCATATAATGTGAACCGCCAGATGTCGTTTATGAAGATATTTGAATATGGCTCTGTATATCAGAGACTTCCTGAAAAGAGCGGGGAGACTTTGGAGGGCTATGAAGAGCATCAGAATTTCTGCTTGGCCATTACCGGAACTTCGGAGAAGAACTGGAGAGGTGGCGGCGTGAAGGCTGATTATTTCCAGCTTAAGGGCTATGTAGAGCTCTTGCTGAGAAGATTTGGCGCGGATTTCTACCAGTTGTGGTCAGAGCCGGCACCGAGCGATGTCTTCTCTGAGGGTATGACTTTGAAACTTCCGGGTAGCGGCAAGGTGCTTTTAACTATGGGTCAGGTACTTCCTGCATTGGCTAAGAAGTTCGGCATCAAGCAGAACGTGTTCGTGGCCGAGATTAGCTGGCCTGTACTTTTCGAACTCGTAAAACGTAATAAGGTAGGGTTCAAGGAACTTCCTAAGTTCCCTGAGGTGAGAAGGGATTTGGCACTTCTTCTCGACGAGAAGGTTACCTATGCGGAGTTGCGCACGGCTGCGCTGAAGTCAGCGAAGAAACTTCTTAAGAACGTGTCTTTGTTCGACGTGTATCGCGGAGACAAGATTCCGGAGGGTAAGAAGCAGTATGCGTTGAGCTTCACCCTTCAGGATCCGGAGAAGACTCTTACCGACCAGGATGTGGAGAAGGTGATGGACAATCTCCTGAAGACATTCCAGAATAATTTCGGAGCTCAACTCAGGTAGATATGAAAAGAGGTATTCTGATAGCCTTAAGCGTGTGTATGCTTGTCGCTTGTTCGAAGGGGGGACGTGTCATCCCTGCTTCGAAGATGGCTGACATCTATGCCGATATGTTTCTGGCAGATCAGTGGATTTCTTCTCATTACAATTCGCGTAAGACTGCGGATACTTCACTTTTCTATGCGCCTATTTTCGAAAAATACGGCTATACCGTGGAAGATTACGATGCCTCGGTGAAGCACTACGTCACCAAGCCTGACGATTATGCTAAAATCTTAAAGGAAGCGGGGCAGAAACTGGACAAGAAGGCGAAATATCTTAGAAAGGTCGACGATTACTATAATAACAAGAAAGAACTTTTCGAGGCTTATGTGCCGAAGGAGTTCGTGTTCGATTCGCTAATGGTTCGCGATACGATGATGGATTGGCATCCTTCGGATACCGTGAAACTAAAGGAGAAGCAAGACACATTATTGATAGATACATTAAAAACTAAAAAATTATGACTAAGACAGAAGTATTAAAAAAGTGTTTCGGGTTTATGGACCTTACCACTTTGAGGCCTGAAGATACTGTAGAAGGCGTTAAGGCTTTGGTAGACAAGGTAACGGAATTCCATAAGATGTACCCTTCATATCCTCTGCCTGCATCTATTTGCGTGTATCCTAACTTTGCGCACGTGGTAAAGGAGAACAGAGTAAGCCCTGAACTCCACGTGACTACGGTAGCCGGTTGTTTCCCTTCTTCACAGAGCTTCCTGGAAGTTAAGAAGATGGAAGTGGAGATGGCTATCGCCGATGGCGCTGATGAGGTAGATATAGTCTTGGCCCTCAATGCATTTCTGGCAGGTGACGATAAGACGGCGGGTGAGGAGATTTCTGAAATCAAGAAGATTTGCGCAAAGCATAATGTAGTGCTTAAGGTGATTCTGGAGACAGGAATCCTTAAGACGGACGAACTTATCCATCGTGCATCTATGCTCGCTATGGAGGCCGGCGCCGACTTTATCAAGACTTCTACCGGAAAGGTTAGCGTAAATGCTACTCCTGAGGCTGCCACGGTAATGTGTAAGGCCATCAAGGAGTATTACGAAAAGACCGGAAGAAAGGTCGGCTTCAAGGCTGCCGGCGGTGTTTCCAATGCAGATGAGGCTCTGCAATACTACGAAATCGGACAGAGTATTCTGGGCGACGAGTGGATGAATAGGGAACTCTTCAGATTCGGCGTGAGCAGGTTAGGCAACTCACTTGTTTCAGCCATAGAGAATACAGAGGTAAAATTCTTCTAATCACCTCTTTCCGACTTAGCCGTGTAAATTCGTTTTTACACGGCTTTTTTTGTATACTTTTGTAAAAAAAGGAGCTTGTCTATGAAGACTTTTAAATTATTTATCTTAGGAATCTCAGCCGTTGTAACGTCTTGCAACGGAATTGGTTGGCAGAAGGACCAGTCAATATCGGGATATGATGACGGACGGGGAGTCTCGCACGAGATGATAGTTCTGGGAGAACAACTCGAAGACCCGTATTCTCTTTCGAACGTTACTAAGGCTATCGCCTCGCTCTATCCCACAAAGGCCGGAGTGGTGGAATTGGAAGCTACCGATTATTATGTCCGTCTTTTGCCTCGAAGCAGCGACGATTTGCGTCTGCTTGAGAAGATGGGCGTGCAGATGATGGACCATCCTCTTGACTATCGTATCGTGGAAGAAGGCGATTACTATCACGACCCGCAGATAGCCGAGGGAAATGTTACTTGGCAGTATGCCGTAGTGCCGCCTGATTTCGTGGCGCCGGAAGGCGTCAAGTGCGAATTGTTGCACAAATGCTACTTGGCCGAATCGGAAACTGCCACGAAGGCAGGTCTGGAGTGGATAGACTGGGATGCCGTGGAGGAAGAAGCGTTCAGACTTACCGGTAACGAGGATATGCTGGCCGAGGTGACGACTAAGGGAAAGGAGAAAAAGGAGGCGAAGGTGCCTTCGGGACGCATAACCATAATAGATAAGGATTACAGCGATCAACCTATAGGCGTGTCCGGAGTCCAGGTGTCTTGTAACGTGTTCGTGAAGTTCGATAGGTGCTACACCGACGAGGCGGGCTATTATACTATGAGAAAGAGCTTTAAGTCGAAACCGAGATATAGGCTGGTGTTTACTAACAGTAAGGGATTCACTCAGGGGATCAATGCCATCTTCGTCAAGGGCTCGCTCTCGACGCTGGGAAAGCACGACCCCGAAGGATACAGCATCTGCGTGACCGAAGCCTCCGAAGGAAAGCTTTTCAAGCGCTGTGCGATAAATAATGCGGCCTACGACTATTATCAGAGCTGTGCGTCTAACGGAGTGAAGATAAAGACTCCTCCGGCCAATCTTACCATCTGGACATTCTCTCTTATGGAGACTAGTGCGTCGTTGATGCTTCATCAGGGAGCCATTTTGGACATCGATTTGCTTAGGGACTTGATAGGAGCATATACTCCTGTGGTAAAGCTCTTTATGCCGGATATTATATTGGGCACGAAGAATCACGAAAAGTATTCGTCCATATACCATCTCGTTCAGCACGAATTGGCTCACGCCAGCCATTATATGCAAGTGGGAAACAAGTATTGGGATGCTTATTCGCTGATGATTCTTTCATCTTATCTATCTTCCGGAGGGGTTACCTATGGAACCGGCGCAGAGGAGGATGCGGGCTATTGCGAGGTGGGAGAGACCTGGGCCTACTATGTGGAGAATATTCTTTATAGGCAGCGTTATAATGATGCCTCGAGAGTGTTCGGGGACAGATACTGGTTCCATCCTGAGATCTTGATATATATGGACAACAGGGGGTTGAACAGGTTCAAGATTTTCGCCGCGCTTACATCTGATGTGCATAGCAGGGAGACTCTGCGTTCGCGTCTGCTGGCACTGTATCCGGAGTGTAAGAGTGTCATAAATGAAGCGTTTAATAGATATTTATAATCATTCATTGTTTTTATGTTTAAGTTTCAAAGATTATTGAGGTTTTTGCTGGCGTCGCTCGTGAGTGTCACGCCAGCTTTTTCTCAGACGAGAGTGTCTTTGTCGACAAACTTTGTCGATTACGTCGATGGCGGAACGTTGAATGTAGATGCGTCGGTGAATGTGTCTTCGAATTGGAGTGCCGGGGCGGCTGTTAAGTACAATCCCTATTCGGCTAATTCCAAGCAGCGCTCGTTTTCCGTGGGAGGGCGCTATTGGCCGTGGTATGTGTATTCGGGATGGTGGTTTTCGGGAGGTGCCCGTTATCAAGAATTCAGCGAGAGCGACATCTATCTCGTGGAGGGAGATAGGGTAGGCGCGGCATTGAGTATGGGATATGCGTGGATGATAGACAAGCATTTCAATGTGGAGCTTGGCTGGGGCCTATGGGGAGGATATGAGCTGTATAAGGAGTACGGATGCCAGACTTGCGCGCGGATTAGGTCGCGCGGAGAGACTTATTTTGTACGTCCTGACCAGATTATGTTATCTTTCTCTTTCATTTTCTGAATTTTTTACTATCTTTGCATACCCTTTGCGCGGGTGGCGAAATGGTAGACGCGCTAGTTTCAGGAGCTAGTGTCAATTGCGACATGTGAGTTCGAGTCTCATCTCGCGCACAATTTTTAACAAGTGGAAGTTATTATATTCAGTTTAATAACTTCCTACTTTTTGGGTAGTGTATGACAGATATCAGAAATATAGCGATAATCGCACACGTTGACCACGGCAAGACGACTATTGTGGATAGGATGATCTATCAGGCGAATTTGGTTCGTCAGCCGGAGAATCTGGGTCAACTAATCTTGGATAATAACGATTTGGAAAGGGAAAGGGGTATCACCATCTTGGCCAAAAACGTGTCCGTTATCTATAAGGGTGTTAAAATCAATATTATAGACACTCCGGGACATAGTGACTTCGGCGGTGAGGTGGAGAGAGTCCTCAATATGGCCGACGGCGTCATTCTTCTCGTAGATGCCTTCGAGGGCTGTATGCCTCAGACTCGTTTCGTACTTCAGAAGGCCCTTCAACTGGGAAAGAAACCTATAGTAGTGATTAACAAGGTGGATAAGCCCAACTGTCGTCCATACGAGGTCCAGGAAGAGGTTTTCGACTTGATGTTTAATCTGAACGCTACTGAAGAACAGCTCGACTTCAAGACTGTCTATGGTTCGGCCAAGCAGGGATGGATGTCTCTCGACCCGAACAAGCCTACTTCGGACATTACTACGCTCCTCGACGTGATTCTCGAAGAGATTCCTGCTCCACAGATAGTGGAGGGTACTCCTCAGATGTTGATTTCATCTCTTGAGTATAGCCCTTATGTAGGTCGTATCGCAGTCGGCAAGATTACTCGCGGTAGCTTGAAGGCAGGCCAAATGGTCAGCCTCTGCAAGAGATACGACGTGATTCAAAAGCAGAAAATCAAGCAGTTGATGGTATTTGAGGGACTTGGAAAGGCCCCTGTAGAGGAAGTTCACTGCGGAGATATATGTGCGGTAGTCGGAATCGACGGATTCGAAATCGGCGATACCATCGCGGACTTCGAGAATCCTGAGGCACTTCCTCCTATCGCGGTGGATGAGCCTACGATGAGTATGCTGTTCACCATCAATAACTCACCTTTCTTCGGAAAGGACGGTAAGTTCGTCACATCCCGTCACATTAAGGAAAGACTTGAGAAGGAGTTGGAGAAAAACTTGGCCCTTAGGGTTAAACCGGGCGTCTCGGCAGACTCTTTCGTGGTCTATGGCCGTGGCGTGCTCCATCTTTCCGTGCTCATCGAGACTATGCGTCGTGAAGGATTCGAGCTTCAGGTGGGCCAGCCTAAGGTGTTGGATAAGACTATCGGCGGCCAGAGGTGTGAGCCTATCGAGGAACTTTCCATCGAGGTACCTGAGCAGTTCGTAGGTGCGGCTATCGAGATTTCGACCCGTCGTAAGGGTGCTCTCGTGCATATGGAGCCTCGCGGGGACAGAACCTTACTTGAATTTGAAATTCCTACCCGCGGACTTATGGGATTGAGAAGCAATCTTCTCACCGCATCGCAGGGAGAGGCTGTCGTCGCTCATAGATTTAAGGATTATCAGCCATATAAGGGAGATATCGAGCGCCGTAGCAATGGCTCTCTCGTTTCTCTCGAGACCGGAATTGCAAGTGCTTATTCGATGAACAAACTGCTCGATAGAGGTAGGTTCTTCGTGGAGCCGGGAGAGGAGATTTATGCCGGTCAGGTGGTAGGTGAGCATACTCGAGAAAGAGATTTGAACATAAATATTTGTAAGACGAAAAAACTTACGAACGTGCGTGCGGCCGGTTCTGATGAGAAAATCATCTTGCCTCCGGCTATCAAATTCTCCCTCGAAGAGGCTCTGGAGTACATTCAGGAGGATGAATTGGTGGAGGTAACCCCTCACTTTATGAGAATCCGTAAGGTTTTGCTCGATCCGCTGGCTCGAAAGAGAAATAGCGACAACATAGATTGATAATAGAAAAAAATTTATTAACTTTGCAACCCTTTGTAGTAGACTTATGCGAAATCGGCTCTGGAGTTAAGTCCTTCAGCGCCATCGCCGATAAACAGTTCTTTGAAAGTTTCGGTAATCCCGAAATACTTGATGCTAATGTCAATGTGGAGTATACAGTCCATAATAAAGGCGTGAGCGTGGATGTTACCTGTCGGATGGTCGGTAGCGTTACAGTACCTTGCGACTTGTGTTTGGAGCCGCTTGAAATAGGTGTCGAGACTGGATTTTCAGAAAGTTACACTCCGGAAGGTGGGGAACTTGACTTGAGCCAGGACGTTTATGATTTCGTAATCATATCGCTTCCGCTAAGGCGAGCTCACGAAGAAGGCGAGTGTAATGAGGAGACTACAAAGTTTTTAAGTAAATAATAATTTAAAAAGTATATAAAATGGCACATCCAAAACACAAATTCTCTAAACAGAGAACAGCCAAGAGACGTACGCACGATTTCGCGCCTGTACCTACTCTTGCTACATGTCCGAATTGTGGCGCTACTGTAATCTACCATCGCGTTTGTCCTGAATGCGGTTACTACAGAGGACGTCAGATTATCGAAAAGAGCGCTGAGTAGTCAGTGCTTCTTGATGGTCTCTTAGTTCAACGGATAGAACGAAGGTTTCCTAAACCTTAAATACAGGTTCGATTCCTGTAGAGACTACCTGCCGACACGGAGTTTTCAGTTTCCTGAAGACTCCGTTTATTTTTTGAAATAAACAAAATTATTTTTAACTTTAAGTACAAATTGAATTAAACCTTTGTACTTATGGCTAAAGTTCACGTTTTTAATGCAGGTCCTTGCCTGTTGCCTCAGGTGGTTCTGGACCGCGCCAATGATGCTATTAAAGAATTTGCCGGAACCGGCGTATCCCTTCTTTGCATATCTCACAGAACTAAGGAGTGGGAGGCCGTTATGGATGAAACCAGGGCGTTATGGAAGGAATTGCTGCATATACCTGAAGGTTATGAGGTAGTATTTCTTTCTAGCGGTGCCTCTATGGAGTTCCTCTATGTGGCGATGAATTATCTTGAAAAAAAGGCCGCCTATCTGGATACCGGAGTCTGGGCTTCGAAGGCCATCAAGGAGGCAAAAGGTCTGGGTGAGGCTGTGGTTGTGGCTTCTTCGAAGGATAAGAACTACACCTATGTTCCTAAGAATTACGAGATTCCGCAAGACGCGAACTATTTCCACATTACCACTAACAACACCATCTACGGAACGGAGATTCACGAAGACATAGACTGTCCGATTCCTCTTATTGCGGATATGTCGTCCGACATTATGAGCCGTCCGATCGACGTGAGCAAATATGCTATGATATATGGTGGCGCCCAGAAGAATGTCGGCACCGCCGGATGTACTTTCGCCATCATTAAGAAAGACACCCTGGGAAAGGTTACAAGATACCTTCCGGCTATGCTTGACCTTAGAAATCACATAGACAAGGGTTCGATGTACAACACTCCTCCTGTATTTTCCATCTTCGTGATGAACGAAACCCTCAAGTGGGTCAAGTCCCTCGGCGGTGTGGAGGCCATCTATGAGATAAACCAGATAAAGGCGCAGACCCTTTACGACGAAATCGACAGGAATTCTCTATTCGTCGGTACGGCTCAGAAGGAAGACCGCTCCATTATGAACGTGTGCTTCGTGATGGCTACTTCTTACGAGCATCTTCAGGACGAATTTCTGACATTTGCCAAATCTCACGGAATGGTGGGCATCAAGGGGCATAGAAGCGTAGGTGGATTCCGATCTTCCATTTACAATGCTTGCAGTCAGGAAGACGTTCAGGCTTTGGTAGACTGTATGCGCGAATTTGAACAATTACATAAATAATATAACACTATGAAAGTTTTGCTTGCAACACAGAAACCCTTTGCGCCACAGGCAGTAGAGGGTATTTCGAAAATCGTTTTGCAGTTCGGACACACTATCGAGGTCCTTGAAAAATACGAGAGCGAGGCCGAATTGGCCCAAGCCCTGAAAGGCGTGCAGGCCTTGATAGTCCGCAGCGACAAGGTCGGAGCGCAGACCATCGCACAGGCCGATGACTTGAAGATAATCGTGCGTGCAGGTGCCGGCTACGACAACATCGACCTCGAAGCGGCCACGAAAGCCGGCGTGGTAGTGATGAACACCCCTGGGCAGAATGCCAATGCGGTGGCGGAATTGGCCATAGGACTTATGATTTATATGGCTCGCAATCAGTTCAATCCGAGCACCGGCGGCGAGATCGCAGGGAAGACTTTGGGCATACAGGGCTTCGGAAACGTGGGAAGTCTGGTAGCGGCGAAGGCATTGGCATTAGGAATGAAGGTCCGTGCGTTCGACCCGGTGAAAAGCGATGAGGATATGCTCGTGCGCGGGGTGGAACCGACTTCGAGCGTGAAAACTCTCTATGCCGATTGCGATTACATAAGCTTGAACCTGCCGCTGGTGACGGTGACGGAGCGCTCTGTGGGCTACGACTTGCTGTCGGCTATGCCTAAGGGCGGCGTGCTGATAAACACTGCCAGAAAGGAGATTGTGGACGAAAGCGGCCTTGAGCGCGCGCTCGAGGAACGCAGCGACATAAAATACGCTTCGGACGTGGCGCCGGACAATTACGCGGCCCTTCGCGAGAAGTTTGGCCTGCGGGTATATGCCAATTCCAAGAAAATGGGCGCCCAGACTGCCGAGGCCAATCTTAACGCGGGACTTGCAGCTGCCCGTCAGATAGTGGACTATTTCGAGACAGGTAACGTTAAATTCCAAGTAAACAAATGAGAGTAAAGCCTTTTGCGGCGCTTCGACCGCCTAAAAATCTAGTGGAGCAGGTAGCTTCTCCACCTTACGACGTGCTGGATTCCGCTGAGGCATTGGCTATAGCCGGTGACAAGTCGCTTCTGCACATTACCAAGCCGGAGATAGATTTTTCTCCTATGCTTCCGGATAATGACCCTAAGGTATACCGGAAGGCCATAGACAATTTCGCCGAGTGGCAGAAAAAGGGCTATTTGGTAAGGGATTCAAAGCCTTGCTATTATGTGTATGCGCAGACTATGGGCGAGCGTACCCAGTATGGCTTCGTGTTGTGCGCGCATTGCGACGACTATGCTAAGGGCTTGATTAAGAAACACGAACTCACGCGTAAGGATAAGGAAGACGACAGAATGGTGCACGTGAACATTCAGAGCGCCAATATCGAACCGGTTTTCTTCGCATTCAGAACGCAGAGCGAACTCGAGGATATCCTATATAAGACGGCCTCTTCCGAGCCGGAGTACGACTTTACGGACGAAAACGGATTCGGACACAAGTTCTGGGTTATATCCGACGATGCGTTGATAGAGAGAATTACGGAACTGTTCTCCGACAGGGTAGATGCCTTCTACATCGCTGACGGACATCATAGGAGTGCTGCGGCTGCGAGAGTGGGCGAGGAAAGGGCTGCGGCCAATCCTTCCCATCGCGGAGACGAGGAATATAACCACTTTATGGCGGTCTGCTTTCCTGACGACCAGCTTAAAGTTCTGGATTACAATCGCGTAGTGAAAGACCTTAATGGTTTGGTGCCAAGCCAGATAATAGGGATGTTGGGAGAACACTTCGACATTATGTGCCAGGGCGAGTCAGTTTATGCTCCGAGCGAACTTCACACCTTCTCGATGTACCTTGAAGGGAAGTGGTACGAGCTTAAAGCCCGTCCGGATACCTATCACGGGGCCGATTTGGTGGAAAGCCTGGATGTAAGCATACTGTCCAAGTATGTCTTGGACGAGATATTGGGCATAAAGGATTTGAGAAGAGACCCACGCATCGATTTCGTGGGAGGAATCAGGGGGCTGGGCGAATTGAAGCGCAGGGTCGACAGCGGCGAGATGAAAATCGCGTTCGCACTCTATCCTGTCACGATGGAGCAAATCGAGGATATCTCGGACAATCACTTCATTATGCCTCCTAAGACGACTTGGTTCGAGCCTAAATTGAGGTCTGGTTTAGCTATTCATACTTTTTGATTTAAAATGACATCATCTTCGGAAATAAGGAACACTTTAAAGAACTTTTTCGGGTTCGACTCCTTTAAGGGCGATCAAGAGGAGATTATTCAGCATCTTCTCGACGGAAATGATTGTTTCGTGCTAATGCCTACGGGTGGAGGCAAGTCTTTGTGCTACCAGCTTCCGGCCATTATGATGGATGGCGTGGCGATAGTCATTTCGCCGCTCATCGCACTGATGAAAAATCAGGTGGATGCCATCCGTGGCTTCGTGGAAGGAGGCGATAGTATAGCGCATTTCCTGAATTCGTCCTTGAACAAGAGTCAGGTGGATGCGGTGCACTCCGACATATTGTCCGGACGCACTAAAATCCTGTATGTGGCGCCGGAGTCGCTTATCAAGCCCGAAAACGTGAGTTTCCTTCAAGGAGTCAAGATATCGTTTTACGCCGTGGACGAAGCGCATTGTATCTCCGAGTGGGGACACGATTTCCGCCCGGAGTACAGGCGCATCCGCGAGATTGTGGACGAGATAGGTCGTGCGCCTATAATAGCCCTTACCGCTACGGCCACGCCTAAGGTTCAGAGCGATATCCTGAAGAATCTCGGCATCTTGAATGCTCGGGTATTCAAGTCTTCCTTTAATAGGACTAATCTTTATTACGAAGTGAAGGATAAGGTCGATGCCGATAAGGACATCGTCCGCTATATTAGACAAAACCCAGGAAAATCCGGCATAGTTTACTGCCTAAGCCGAAAGAAGGTGGAGGAAATGGCCGAGTTTCTTAACATTAACGGAATCAAGGCCCTTCCTTATCATGCGGGACTCGATGCGAAGACCCGTTCCGAGAATCAGGATCGCTTTCTTATGGAAGACGTGAATGTCATAGTGGCGACCATCGCCTTCGGTATGGGTATAGACAAGCCGGACATCCGTTTCGTAATTCACTACGACATTCCTAAGAGCGTGGAGGGCTATTACCAGGAGACCGGACGTGCCGGTCGCGACGGTAAGGAGGGCGTGTGCATAGCTTACTACAGCTATAAGGACATACTCAAGTTCGAGAAGTTCATGAAGGGAAAACCTCTTGCGGAGCAGGAGATTTCACGCCAGCTTTTGGACGAGGTGGCTTCTTATGCCGAGTCGAGCCAATGCCGCCGCAAGCTGCTTCTGGGCTATTTCGGCGAGGATTTCTTAGTGGATAACTGTGGAATGTGCGACAACTGCCTGCACCCTCGCGCCGTGTTCGACGGTCGCGCCGAGATGAAATTGGCCATAAAGCTCATTCTCTCGCTGAAGGAGCATTTCAAGGTAGAGCACCTCGCGGCTATATTGGCCGGAAACGAAACTGCTCTGGTGAAGAGCTACAATCACGATAAGAGCGTGTATTTCGGCGCCGGCTCGCAGCATACCGAGAAGTTCTGGACGGCAGTGCTGCACCAGGGGCTATTGGCGCATCTGCTGGAAAAGGAAATCGAGACTTACGGACTCATCTATGTGACGGATTTGGGAAGGCAGTTCCTCGAGAATCCGTGGCAGCTGGATCTGGTGGAGGACAGGCACTTCTCCAGCACCGGCGGTAGCGAAGATGACGACGATGACGAGGCCACAGGGGCCAATCTGGCCGCTATGCGTGGGGGCGGTGGCGATGCACAGTTGCTCGCGCTGCTCAAGGATCTTCGTAAGGATATGGCTCACAAGCTTAACTTGCAGCCGTGGATTATTTTCGGAGACCCGTCGCTTGACGATATGTCCATCATCTACCCTATTACGCTGGACGAGTTGAAGAATTGCCAAGGCGTGGGCGAGGGTAAGGCTAAGAAGTTCGGTAAGGAATTCGTAAAACTCATCGCGAAATACGTGGAGGAGAACGAGATAATCCGTCCGGACGATTTCGTGGTTAAGACGACGGCGAGCAAGTCCGATAAGAAAGTGAAGATTATCAGCCAGATAGACAGACGTCTTCCTTTCGAGGACATAGCCTTGTCGGTAGACTTGTCTATGGATGAATTGATGGATGAGGTTGAGACCATAGTGTCCTCCGGAACGAAATTGAACCTGAATTATTACATAAATCAGGAAGTGGATATGGACGTGATAGAGGAGTTGATGGACTATTTCCGTTATGACGCTGCGTCCGATTCCGTGGAAGACGCTCTGAATGAACTGGGTAATGATTATTCCGACCAGGAAATCAGACTGGTTCGCCTCAAATTCTTGTGTGAAGTTGCTTCATAATTGAGTATATTTGCATCGCGATTATGATTAGTAGGGAAACCGTCGAAAAAATCCAGGACTCCTTGAAGATAGAAGAGGTGATTTCCGACTTCGTTACGCTGAAACGTAATGGAGCCGGATATGTGGCTTGTTGCCCCTTCCATAATGAAAAGACTCCTTCTTTCCACGTGTCTCCCGCAAAGGGCATCTTCAAGTGCTTCGGCTGTGGTAAGTCAGGTTCAGCCATTTCATTCGTAATGGATTACGAGCACTGCTCCTATGCCGACGCCCTTAAATACATAGCGAAGAAATACCACATCGAGGTAGAGGAGGAAGAACTTAGCGCCGAAGAGATTGTGGCGCGTCAGAAACGCGAATCGCTCTATATCGTGAACGAGTTTGCCTATAAATTTTTCATCTCGCAGCTCTCTACTCCCGAGGGCACTGCAGTGGCTATGGCCTATTATCACTCGCGAGGACTCGAAGACGGGACCATCGCGAAGGAAGGACTTGGCTGGGCTCCTACGGGAAGACGCTCCCTTACCGATGCCGCGCTTGCAGCCGGCTTGAAGGAGGAATATCTAGTGGAGGTGGGTCTTACCTTGAAACACGACGACGGAACTTTGTCGGATAGGTTCAGGGAGAGGGTCATGTTTCCGATTTTCTCCGTATCCGGCAGGGTCATAGGCTTTTCCGGACGCGCACTTCGCTCGGATAATCCGGCCAAATACGTAAATTCCCCGGAGTCGGAAGTCTATGTCAAAAGCCGCTCGCTGCTGGGCATCTATGCTGCCAAATCGGAAATATCGAAACTGGACAAGTGCTTTCTGGTCGAGGGTAACGTGGATGTGGTAACCCTGCATCAGCTGGGCATAATGAACGTAGTGGCTTCTTGCGGAACTTCGCTTACGGTAGAGCAGATACGTCTAATCAGGAAATTCTCTTCTAACTTGACCATTATGTACGACGGGGACAATGCCGGAATAAAGGCCGCGCTTCGTGGTACGGATATGGCTCTCGAAGAGGGAATGAATCTGCGTATCGTCCTGCTTCCTCCGGGAGAGGACCCGGACAGTTTCGGACGCAGTCACACGCTTCAGGAATTTCAGGACTATATTTCTACCCATGAGCAGGATTTTGTGAACTTTAAGTCCGAGATGCTTATGTCGAAGGCCGGTAAGGACCCCATCAAGCGAGCTGAAGTCATAAATGAAATCGCAGATACCATAGCCAAGGTACAGGATGCGGTAATGCGCACTGTCTATGTGCAGGAGGTTTCCCGCAAGTTCGATGTGGAGCAGAAGATTCTCTTCGACAGGATTGGCAGGGAAAGTGCTCCGAAAGATAATGTCGAGCAGAAAGTCGAAACGAAGGAATATGTCTATCGTCCGGAGAACGAGATTTTGGCTCCCGTAGAGGCGGAAATCCTGAATTACCTTCTTCGTTACGGCGAGGAGAGTATGGAGTTTGAGACCGATTCCCCTTATTACGACCCGGACCCGCTTTCGGTGGCGGATTTTATAATAAATGCCCTGGAGGACGATGGCTATACTATGGCAAATAGTGTTTATGCCACTATATATGAAGGCTTTAAGACGATGTTTTATGACCGTGGACTCTCGACGGTGGACATAGTGCGTCGCTTTATGGACGGGGAGGATAGAATCGTGGCGTCGGTGGTGGGAGAGCTCGCCATAGACAAGTACGAGATTACGGTAAAGCGCTTCAAGTCGTCTATGACCACGCTCTCTTCGTGGCTTGTGAACAATATTCCTCATACCCTTTTGATTCTGGCAGACAGAAGGTTGGAGGTAAGGGTGCAGGAACTGCGAAGGCAGATAGCCAAGACTTCCGATACGAAGGAGCAGATGGAGTTGCTTAAGGAACAGACGGAAGTTCAGCGCTTGCAGAAACAGATTAAGGAGAAAGTAAATAAAAGAGATTAATATATGGAAAAGAAGTTTAAAAGAACATTGGTGACTTGTGCATTGCCTTATGCCAACGGACCTATTCACATCGGTCACTTGGCCGGTGTGTATGTTCCTGCCGACATCTATGTGCGCTTCCTTCGCCTTAAGGGAGAGGATGTGCTCTATGTGTGCGGAAGCGATGAGCACGGAGTCCCTATTACCATTCAGGCGCGCAAGCGTGGCTGTTCTCCTCAAGAAGTGGTGGATGAATACCATAAGATCATCGCTGAGTCCTTTAAGGGATTCGGCATCGATTTCGACATCTATGGACGTACCACATCGAAGATTCACGAGAAGAACGCATCCGATTTCTTCAAGAAACTCTACGAAGACGGAAAGTTCATAACGAAAGAGAGCGAGCAGTATTACGACCCTGAGGCCAAGACCTTCTTGGCAGACAGATACATAGTCGGAACTTGCCCTAAATGCGGTGCCGAAGGTGCCTACGGAGACCAGTGCGAGAAATGCGGAAGCACCCTGTCGCCGGAAGAACTCATAAATCCTAAGTCGCGACTCAGTGGTGCGGAGCCTATCAAGAAGAAGACCAAGCACTGGTACTTGCCTTTGCAGGATTATGAGCAGTGGCTCAGGGAATGGATTCTGGACGGACACAAGGAGTGGAGAAGTAATGTCTACGGCCAAGTAAAGAGCTGGCTCGACGGCGGACTTCAGCCTCGTGCCGTAACCAGAGACCTCGACTGGGGCGTGCCCGTTCCGGTAGAAGGTGCGGAAGGAAAGGTTCTCTACGTGTGGTTCGACGCGCCTATAGGCTATATTTCAAACACTATGGAACTTCTTCCTAACGATTGGGAAAAGTGGTGGAAGAGCGAGGATACACGCCTCGTGCATTTTATCGGAAAGGATAACATAGTATTCCACTGCATCGTGTTCCCGTCTATGCTCAAGGCCTACGGCGACGGATTCATATTGCCGGAAAATGTCCCTGCTAACGAGTTTCTTAACCTTGAGGGAGACAAGATTTCCACCTCCCGCGGATGGGCTGTCTGGGCCAATGAGTACCTCGTGGACTTCCCCGGCAAGCAGGACGTCCTGCGTTACGTCTTGACTGCCAATGCCCCTGAGACTAAGGACAATGACTTTAGCTGGAAGGACTTCCAGACCAGGAACAACAGCGAGCTCGTAGCGATATTCGGAAACTTCGTGAACCGTGCATTCGTGCTCACCCATAAATACTTCGGCGGAGTGGTGCCTAAATGCGGCGAACTCCAGGACGTAGACAGGGAAGCACTCGCCCAGATTCCTGAGCTCAAGGCTTCTATGCAGAAGAATATCGAGAACTATAGATTCCGCGACGCGCTTAAGGACGCTATGGGAATGGCTCGCGTGGGTAATAAGTACATTTCGGATACGGAGCCGTGGAAGGTGGTCAAGACCGATATGGAAAGAACAGGAACCATCCTGAATATATGCCTTCAGATATGTGCTTCGCTTGCGACTGCGTTCGAGCCTTTCACTCCGTTCGCAGCAGCTGAACTTCGCGATATGTTGAACATATCGTTCGATTGGGAGTCAGTGGGCAAGGCCGACATTCTCCCTGAAGGACACAAGATTAACCCTGCTCATCTGCTTTTCGAAAAGATTGACGACGAGCAGATACAGCGTCAGATAGATAGATTGAACGAGATACGCGCACAACTGGAAGCCGACGCCAAGGCCGAGGCCGCCAAGGTGGTAGCACCTCAGAAGAGCGAGGTCACTTTCGAGGCTTTCGATGCTATGGACATAAGAACTGCCACCGTTCTCGAGGCGGAGAGGGTTCCTAAGACGGACAAGCTATTGAAACTCACCATAGATACGGGTATCGACCATAGGGTGATAGTGTCGGGCATAGCCGAATGCTACACTCCGGAAGAGATGGTGGGCAAGCAGATATGCATACTTGCCAATCTCGCTCCACGCACCATTCGGGGCATAGAATCAAAAGGTATGATTCTTATGGCCCGTCAAGGTGATGGTAAGATGAGATTTATTACGCCTGCTGAAGTTTTAACGAACGGGTCTCAGATAGGTTAATCGGCTCAATCCCTAATTCGCGGAGTTGTTCACAGAAGTATTCTTCGAAGGATGACTCCGCGATATTTCTTGTAAAGTTGAGGTAGATGTTACCGTTATAGCCTACGGCAGCTGCTGCGCCGGTCGTACCTCTCTGGCGTCCCAAAACGAAATCCATTTCGCTTACATAAGGCCTGATGGCCTCAGGAAGGGTAATGTTCCCCAGATTCGATAGAGTCTGAGAGCAGTACCTGTCTCCTTTTATGCGGCATATAAGGTCGATGATAGGACGCTTGATAAAAAGAGGAATAGCAGAAATTGCAAAGTTGTTTTCGAGAGACACGTTCGCGGCTATCTTTTTCTCCAATTCGCTTGGCTGGGCCATAAAGCGTTTCTGGGCAGATATCAGGGTGAGAATCTCCTTGAAGGAGAAAAGTCCGTTATTGACGTTAACTCCCAAGTTTACATAAGAAGAGTAGTTCCTGAGGGTCTTTCCAGGGAAAAGTTGGCGAAGGTCCACCGGCACGCTCACCTTTAGAGCCGTTTTCTTATGCTTTCTCTTGTCGTGAACGTAAACCTGCTGGAGAGCGCTCACCATAGAGGCGGTCAACAACTCGGTAACTGTGCAATTATACTCCTTGCATACTGATTTGGTCTTGGTCGCATCCAGAATGTACCTTTCCCTGTTCAGTTCACTGAAATAAATCTTTCTGCCGGGAATATGATATGCCAATTCGTTACTTTCCAGCGCTCCCTTCTTTCCTATGAAATGCGTGAAGCCATCTTCGATTTCGCTCTTCTTAGGCTTTTGGAATGGGTCCAGAACCAAGTCCGTGTATTCGATGTTCTTCAGTTCGTAGCGGATTCTAAGGTATTCTGCCGCCAATGTGAGCAGGAAGGTCTGGCCGCCACGTCCGTCTGCCAGGGCGTGGAAGACGTCAAGCACGATGCGATTATCGTCTGCGCTTACCTTAAACAGAAAACCTCCGTGGAATGTGAAGCCTCTCTTGTCCTGATTCTTAGTGTATTTGCTAAGATACGGCGATTTGTTCAGTTTCTTCAGATACCACCAGAACGCTCCGTTCTTAAGGGTATATGAAAAAAGAGGGATTCTCTTGACGGTGGTGTCAAGCGCCTGCTGGAGAATATTGAGGTTAATGGTCTCTGTGAGCGTGACGCTCATTCTGAATATGGATGCATAGCGCTTTGTAAGAGCGGCCGGATATATATTTGACGCGTTGTCAAGTCTCATTTTAACTGGTGTCATCTTCTTTTCGTCTTTTATTAACGGATGCAAAAATATATCGCGCACGTAGTGCTGCGAAGAAAAAGACACCTATGGGTTAAAAAAGTGAGAAAATACACGTTTTGGTGACTAAATAGCCATATTTGTGACGAAAAACGCACGCTCCGAATTTCGTCACATAGTTTTTAGTGACGAATCACTTCTTTCTTATGATGCTTAGGCCGTCTCTGAGAGGGAGCATAACCACTTCCACGGAAGCGTCGTTCTTTACGAATTCGTTAAACTCGATAAGTCCGCGAGTCTGCTTGTCGGAAGTATCCGGGGTGTCATAGACCTTGCCTCCGAGCATAGTGTCGTCTGCCAGAATTACCCCTCCGCTTTCGAGAAGAGGCATCACCGCGCGGTAGTACGCCAGATATTCCCTTTTGTTCGCATCGATGTAGACCATATCGAATTTATAGCCTTCGCGAGCGAATTTCTCTATGCTTTCGAGAGCGTCTCCTATGTGCAGATGAGCCTTGTGCCCGACTCCGGCCTTCTCCCATCCTGATAGAATGAGTTCTTCCAGTTCGTCGTTAATTTCCAGACTTTCCACCGCTCCGTTTTCGTCTTCAATTCCTTCTGCGAGACAGATGGTAGAGTAGCCGGTAAAGCAGCCTATCTCCAGAATGTGTTTTGCTCCGCACATCTTCGCTATGAGGGTAAGAAGCTCTCCGGTTATGGCTCCGGACAGCATTCGTGGGTAGTTCGTCTTTATGTTAGTCTGCTTTTCCACCCATTCGAGTGCCGGATTGGGGGTGTCGCTATGAGTGCGGATGTATTTGTCCAGTGCTGTTTCCATATTTCTACAGATAAAGGAGTTGTGAATAATGATCCTCTTCCCAGAGCCTTTGTGCCATCTGTCTGATGTCTTCGGGGCTTATGGCATTTATGCGCTTGAGGTGCTCGTCGTCCGAAGCCACCCTGCCGTACGCGAGCATACTCTTGCCCATCGACAGCGCCTGGCTTTCCTTACTGTCGGAACTTATGGCCAATTGGCCCGAAAGCTGCCTCTTCGCCTCTTTCAAGGCCTTCTCGCTCATGGGGGTTTCCTTTAGCTTTTCGAGGATTTTCGAGATGGCCTTTATGCATTTCGTGAGGTTGTCCTTATCGCAACCCACGCTTATGGTTACCAAACCTGCGTCCTTATATTGGGTGTAGTTGCATTCGGCGGCATAGACCCATCCGTGCTTTTCCCGGAGTTCGGCATTAAGCAGGCTGTTTCCTGCAGGACCGCCTAAGATATTGGCCAATAATACACAGCAGATTCTCTCGTTTTCGTCGTAAAGCGAAGGTGCGAGGCTTCCGATGATTAGGTTAGCCTCGTGGTTGTCCTTGTCTTCGCGTATGCTGAAAAAGTTAGGAGTGGGATATGTGCATGGACTTTCTTCCGGTGAGTCCGGTTTCGAAGTCGCGCAATACTTACCGATGAGCGAACATACTTTTTTCTCCATCTTATTCTCGTCTATGTCTGCCACTACGCTGAGAACCATTCTCGATGGAGTGAAGTAGGTCTCGTAATAGTCCACAAGGTCTTGTCTACGCGCTCCCTTGATGGATTCTTCCGTGCCGAGAGTGAGCCTTCCGAGCGGATGGCCTTCGAAGAAACGACTTTCGAAATTATCGTAGATGTCTTCTGACGGACTGTCGAGATAGGAGATGATTTCGTCTATTACCACTCCCTTTTCGGTCTGGATCTCGTCTTCGGGAAAGGTGGCTTGGGTCGCTATCTCGAGGAGCAGCGATATGGCCTTGTAGATGTCTTCCTTAAGCACGGTGGCGTGCAGGACGATTTCCTCCTTAGTGGTATAGGCATTCAATTCTCCGCCTAATTTGTCCAAAAGCTGGGATATGCTTCTGGCGCTATGCTTGCCGGTTCCCTTGAAGACGCAGTGCTCCACGAAATGTGCTATTCCCTCCGGGAGGTCGCCTTCGGCTCTGGTTCCGCAATTGATGCTTATGGCGCAGCAGGCTGCTTTGCCGCTTGTCTTTTTTATGGCATAAGATAGTCCGGAAATACTCTTGCCTTGTATCATATCTGCTATTTTCTGTAGGCGTGTTCTGCCTGAATGGCTTTTAATTCTTTAGATGTGAAGCCTCTTTTCGCTCCGTCCTTATATTTTCTTCTCTTGTAGTAAAGAAGTTCGTGCCTGTCGGCGCTGACTATTACCTGATAGCTTTCGGAATTCGGTGAAGGGGAGTTGCTACTTATGCAAAACCCTATTATGGCATTCGAAGAGCTGGCCGTAAACAAGCTGTCTACGGTAAATCCATCCGTATAGATCAGGCCATCGCCCGGATTCGGGATGGAGTCCCTTCCCGGAATCTCTGAAGATAAATCTTCTCTGGCTATGTAAAGCTTTTTTTTACGTTCCTTTATGAGTGAGCCGTGGGTCTTTTCCAATCCGAAGTAGTTAGAGTGCTTGCGAATGAGGGAATTCTCCACATAGTGCTGCATTATGTCTATCATAGCCGATAGATAGTAAATCTCGCGACCCGTGGAGAACTCCTTAGGTCCGAATGGCACTTTCACTATGTCCATCCGAGAGTTGAGGCTGGAAAAACTCTCTTTTTCGCCGCATTTTTCCAAATTCAGGTATACCAGTCCGCTCTTCTCCGTGCTTAGATAGAGGATGTAGAAGTTACTGTTCTTCTTTATCTCGCTTATCTCGTCTATGTAGCAGAAATCGAAGGGCGAAACCCTCCATCGGCTTTTTATCTCGTTCTTAAGGGCTATGTCCAGCAGGTCGTTACCGCTCAGGACCACCATGGTGGTCTTGGCCGGGAAATCCGCCATCCTGGCTTTCCTAGTGTAGATCTTGAACTGGGCCTTAGCGTCGGTCAGACACATCGCCAGCAACACTAAAGTGAATAAATATTTCCTTAAACGCATCATCATCCCTACAAAGGTAATAATCTTTGTCAAAAAAATGCTTAAATTTGTGGGTTATGTCAGATTACGTAGTATCAGCCAGAAAGTATCGTCCGGACTCCTTTGAGACCCTTATCGGACAGGATAACATAGCGCGAACCCTGAAGAATTCCATTCAGCGGGGCCAACTCGCTCACGCATATCTGTTTTGTGGACCGCGTGGTGTCGGCAAGACATCGTCGGCCCGCATTTTTGCAAAGGCCATAAACTGCTCTAATCCGTCGGCCGATATGGAGCCGTGCGGAGAGTGCGAGTCTTGTCGTTCTTTCGCGGAAGGACGCTCCTACTGCATTCACGAGCTCGATGCCGCGTCGAATAATGGCGTGGAGGACATAAAGGCGCTTATGGAGCAGGTGCAGATACCTCCTCAGGTGGGAAAGTACAGCGTCTATATCATAGACGAGGTGCATATGCTTTCACAACAGGCTTTCAATGCCTTCCTCAAGACCCTCGAGGAACCGCCTTCCTATGCCATCTTCATACTCTGTACTACGGAAAAGCATAAGATTATCCCTACCATTCTGTCCCGCTGTCAGACTTACGATTTTAACCGAATCAGCGTCCCTGACATTATGCGTAACCTACGTAGCATAGCGGAGAAGGAGAATGTGAAGATAGGGGACGATTCCCTGCACGTAATAGCGCGTAAGGCCGATGGCGCGATGCGCGATGCCCTTACCATATTCGACCAGACCATAGCTTTCTGCGGCACTGACGTGAAGTATTCCGACGTGCTCAAGAATCTGAACGTACTCGATTACGACTACTCCTTCAAGCTGGTGGATGCGGCGCTCGCAGGCGACTATGCCACGGTGCTTCTCATAATCGACGAAGTCCTCGCGAAGGGATTCAACTCCCTCTATTTCGTGGTGTCGGTAGGCGAGCATCTTAGGGACTTGTTAGTCAGTAGGACAGGGGGCCTGGAGGCTCTTCTCGACTTCCCGGAGAATTTGAAAGAACGCTATCGCAAGCAGGCGGAAAGCTGCTCGGTAGATTTTCTATATAATGCATTGAATTGTATAAGTGCTTGTGAAGCAGGCTTTAAGTCTGCGGCTAACCAGAGGCTGTTCATCGAGTTTGGCCTTATGAAGCTATGTTTCATAAACCATAAGCCGTCCGCACAGGACGCCGCACCGGCGCCTCAGCAGGTCCAAGCACCTCAACCACAGCCGGTACAAGCTCCTGCACCACAGCAGACTCCGGCCCAAGCACCTACACCGCAGCAGGCCCCTGACCCGCAGCCGGCACCATCCCCACAGCCGAGTGCTAAAGCGCCGGAGGGATTGGCAGAAAAGGCGTCAGACCCACAGCCGAAGCCGGCAGGAAGGCAGCGTCGAAGCAGTGCGTCCCTGTCATTGAACGCATTGGCCACGGAATCGAAGGCGGCGAGCGCGGGAACGGATGTGGAGACTATGCCGGAGGGTGAAATCCCGGGAGAGCAGGAGATGGAGAGGGTGTGGAAGAACATCATCACGATGTGTCAGTCGAACCCTGTCAGCAGCAGGTTGGCCGGAATCTTCTCGAGCGCACCTTACGCAGTGGGAGAGAGCGATGGGTTTAGGACATTGACCATCAAGGTGGAAAGCGAGAGCACGAAGAAGTGGCTCGAAGACAAGTTCGTGCTCAGGATGGAAAATAAGATGAAGGAGGGATTGGCCAGCCAGAAGGTTAGGTTCATCGTGGAGGTACTCCCGCAGGAGGAGTTCAAGCCGATAATCTATATGCCTGCAGATAAGGCGAAAAAGCTTATGGTGGATAATCCGGAGGTGGGGAATTTGGTGACAGATTTGGAACTTGACTCATAGAGAGAGTGATATATGAAGCTACGTTGCGAAAATTTAGTTAAGAAATACGGCATCCGTACGGTTGTGAAAGGGGTGTCGATGGAAGTGAATCAGGGAGAGATCGTGGGTTTCTTGGGACCGAACGGAGCCGGAAAGACCACGAGCTTCTATATGATTACCGGACAGATAGTCCCGAACGAAGGTCACGTGTACCTCGATGACAAGGAGATTACGAAACTCCCTATGTACAAGCGTGCACAGCTTGGCGTGGGGTATTTGCCGCAGGACGCTTCGGTGTTCAGGAAAATGTCCGTCGAAGATAACATCCTGTCCGTAATGGAGATGAAGGGCATTCCGAAGAAGCAGAGAATGGAGCGCCTGGAGGAATTGATCAGCGAGTTCAACCTCTCGAAGGTACGCAAGTCCTTAGGTATACAGCTTTCCGGAGGAGAGAGAAGGCGCTGCGAGATAGCACGTGCGCTGTCCATAGACCCGAAGTTCATTCTGCTCGACGAGCCATTCGCGGGCGTGGACCCTATCGCCGTGGAGGACATACAGTATATCATCGCGAAACTCAAGTATAAGAATATCGGAGTCATTATCACCGACCATAATGTGGGTGAGACATTGGCCATTACCGATAGGGCTTATCTGCTATATGAAGGAACTATTCTGCAGGAAGGAACGCCTGCGGCCCTGGCTGCCGACGAAGACGTGCGAACCAAATATCTGGGCGCCGGATTCGTTCTCAAACGATCCGTAAGCGTGCAGAAGGCTCAGGACGAGCACGAGGCGAAATTGGCATTAAATAAGGAGTAGAAGATGAAGATTCTAATTATAGACGATGAACGTTCCATCCGCAATTCTCTTCGGGAGATTTTGACCGAAGAAGGCTATGTAGTGGATGTGGCGGAAGATGGCGTTTCGGGTGTCAAGGCGGCGCTCGGAGGACATTACGATGTGATTTTCAGTGACATAAAGATGCCGGGAATGGACGGCGTAGAGGTGCTTGGAAAGCTCGTGGACGAAGGGGTGGACAGCCCTGTCGTGATGATTTCGGGCCACGCCGACATAAATACCGCCGTGGATTGCATTAAAAAGGGTGCGTTCGACTTCATAGAGAAGCCGCTCGACCTAAATCGCGTACTCATTACCATAAAGAACGCTACGGACAAGGTGGCGCTTACTTCGCAGAACAAAATCCTGAAAAAGAAAGTGTTCGGCGGGGGAAAGATGATAGGCGAGTCGGAACCTATGATGCACATAAGGGAGATGATTTCCAAAGTGGCTCCCACTCCTGCAAGGGTCCTTATCATAGGCCCTAACGGCTCCGGAAAAGAGTTGGTGGCCAGGAGCTTGCACGCGGAAAGCGATAGGAGCGCCGCGCCTTACATAGAGGTAAACTGCGCCGCGATTCCGTCGGAACTCATAGAAAGCGAGCTTTTCGGACACGAAAAGGGTTCGTTTACATCGGCCATCAAGCAGCATAAGGGCAAATTCGAACAGGCCGACGGAGGTACTCTCTTTCTCGACGAGATAGGCGATATGTCGCTGGCCGCACAGGCGAAAGTGCTTCGAGTACTTCAGGAGAATAAGTTGAGTCGTGTGGGTAGCGATGTCGACATAAAGGTGGATGTCAGGGTGATAGCCGCTACGAACAAGGATTTGAGAAAAGAGATAGAAGCCGGGAACTTCAGGGAAGACCTCTATCACAGATTGAGCGTGATAGTTATAAAGGTGCCGAGTCTGGACGAGAGAAAGTCCGACATTCCGCTGTTGATAGACTATTTCGTGGAGCAGGTATGTAACGAGACCGCGCTTCCTCGAAAGACTTTCAGCCAGGAGGCGGTACAGTACCTGACGGAGCGTTCATGGAAGGGTAACATCCGAGAGCTCCGTAATGTGGTGGAAAGGCTTCTCATTCTCGGAGATGAGGTTATAACTATAAAAAATATAGAGGATTACGTATGAATGTGCCGAATATAATAATAGCGGTCGACGGATATTCGTCCACGGGAAAGAGTACGTTCGCGAAACTGCTCGCTAAGGAACTGGGATTCCTTTATTTGGATTCTGGCGCCCTTTACAGGGGAGTCACCCTGTTTGCCCTCGAAAACGGTTATTTCGCCGAAGACGGCATTAGCTTTTCCGATTTCAGTGGGGAATTGAAAGGGCTTGACCTGCATTTCGGTGAAGGCGGAAAGTTGTATATGGACACCAGATGCATAGAGGAGGAGATTCGCAGCATGAGGATATCTTCCCACGTGAGCCCTATTTCTGCCGCTTCCTACGTGAGGGCGTTCGTAGACGAGAAACTGCACTACCTCGCACGTGACGGGCGCGTGGTAATGGATGGCCGCGACATAGGCACCACCGTATTCCCGAATGCCCAGATAAAGATCTTTATGACAGCGAGCGAGAAGGTACGCGTACAGCGTCGCTATGACGAGATGCTCGCCAAGGGCCAATCCCCTCTTATGGAGGACGTGCTGAAGAATCTTCGCGAGCGCGACTATATAGACTCACACCGAGAGATATCTCCTTTAAGCCGTGCCGAAGACTCCTATCTTATGGACAATTCGGATATGACGTTGAAAGAAGAGTTGGAATGGGCCAAAGGATTGATAAGGGGGCGATTTGTAATATATGATTAGTGTAGAAATAGATAAGAATGCCGGTTTCTGCGGAGGAGTCATCCGCACCATCTCGACAGCCGAGAAATTCCTTTCCACTCACGCACACCTATATTCATTAGGAGAGGTCGTGCATAACGAGTCGGAAATCGACAGACTCTCGTCTATGGGTCTCGTGGCTCTGGACGTGGAGGATTTGGATGACATAGAAAATGCCGGGGACGAACCCATATTGATTCGTGCGCACGGACAACCTCCCTATATCTACGACTTGTTGAAGGAAAAGCATTTTCAGATAATCGACTGCACCTGTACCGTGGTGCTTGGCATACAGAAGAAGATACGCGAGGCCGAAGGCATCGTGATAATCTTCGGAAAGAAGGGACATCCTGAGGTTCAGGGTCTTGTGGGCCAAGTAGAGCCTTCGAGGGTGAAGATAGTGGAGACCTTCAACGATGCTCGCGAACTGGTGGACAAGGAGGAACTCTCCGGCCACTGCGAGATTTTCGCGCAGACCACCAGAAGCCCCGAAGAATACAAGCAGATCTGGGAATTCCTGTCTGCTGCCATCCCGGACCTAGTGGTGCACGATACCATCTGCAAGCAAGTGGCGAGCCGCTATGAGCAGCTTAGGGAATTTGCCAGCACCCACGACGTTATCGTCTTCGTGTCCGGCCGTTCCAGCTCGAACGGCAAAGTGCTGAGTGAACTGTGCAAGAGCGTGAACTTCCGCACCTACCAGGTCGGTGGGGTGAGCGAGATACAGGCCAATTGGTTCAGACCCGAAGATAAAGTGGGCATAAGCGGGGCTACTTCCACGCCTGGATGGCTTCTCGAGCAGGTGGCAAGCTACGTGGCAGGCTTATAGGTGAGACACTTTGAAAACAGAGGGTAAATTACTATATTTGTGAGATTTTTCGAATAATATTAATAATAAACATATTTTATGGCAACAACAGCAGATTTCAAGAACGGACTTTATCTTAAGTTTAATGAAAAACCTTGTATGATCGTTTGGTTCCAGCACGTAAAACCGGGAAAGGGTCCGGCTTTCGTAAAGACCAAGCTTCGTAACCTTGAGAACGGACGTATCCTCGAGAACACCTTCACGGCAGGAGCTAAAATCGAGACCATCGATGTAGAGCGTCGTCCATATCAGTTCCTCTATGCGGAAGATGACGGTTTCAACTTTATGCACGAGGAGACCTACGAGCAGATCAAACTCCCTAAGGAGGTTATCGAGAACGCAGACCTTATGAAAGATGGCCAGCACGTCGAGATGATGTTCGTAACAGGTGACGAGGAGCGTTGTCTTACTTGTGAATTGCCTACTTATGTAACACTTGAGGTTACATATGCAGAGCCGGCAGTTAAGGGTAACACCGCTTCTACTTCAGCTCTTAAGGAGGTTACGCTCGAGACAGGCGCTAAGATTATGGTTCCTCTCTTCATCAACCAGGGAGACGTAATCACAGTGAACACAACTGACCGTTCATACGGACAGAGAGTCTAATTAATGTGAAAATCACATTACTCACAGTCGGTAAGACTGATATCAAGTGGGTTAGCGAAGGCCTGGAAGTATATGCTTCCAGGCTTCGCCATTACTTGCCCTTCGAGATGAAGGAGATTCCCGAGCTGAAGAATGTCAGCGCTCTTTCACGCGAACAGATAAAACAGACGGAAGGGAAATTAATCTTGAAAAACATAAAGGATTCGGACGAGGTCATACTGCTGGACGAACGTGGAAAGGAATACCGCTCCGTGGAGTTCGCCGCATTCTTGGAAAAGCGTATGGCTCTGAGTTCAAGAGAAATAGTGTTCGTGATAGGTGGAGCGTACGGGTTTTCTCAAGAAGTCTACGAGCGTTCGAACGGTAAGGTGGCACTATCTAAAATGACTTTTTCTCACCAGATGGTACGCACGATTTTTGTGGAACAACTCTACCGTGCCTGCACCATAATCAAGGGTGAGTCCTATCATCACGAATGAAACTGCATAAGCGAGGTCTAAATATCTTTCTATTGGTGGCATCATTGGTGATGCTCCTGTATTCTATGACTTTTCCTCAGCATGAAGGCGACGCAGTAGCCGAAGCCGTCAAATTGGAAAAGTCCATAGACAAACGACTGGAAAAGTTGGAAAAAGTAGCGCTTTCCGCGCTCGATTCTTCCGAAGAGTCCCTTTTTAAAAATAACGACATTCCTAGCGATTTCGTCTTGTATCGCTACGAAAACTCCCATCTGACCTCGTGGCACGGACAACTCCCTATCCAATACGACGAATACATAGGCACCGGCAGGCACTCCACGCTCTCTTCCGTAGGTGAAACCTACAAGTTCTACTATTTCACGGGGACGTCCTATCTGATGCGACGCTTTCAGGAAGGCGACGTGAAGGTCATCGCCGCGATGGCCATAAACAATAATAAATACCTCTCCCTAGACAGTGACTACTCACTGCGTCGAATCACCTCGGCCGATGGCGTGGTGGTAAAAGTGCAGGGCGAGCCATCCTTCCGCATCGTCTACGATTCCCTCCCAGTCAAGAGCGCACTTCCAGCGCACGCTGCCTGGATAGCTTTCCTGCTCTTCGTGGCAGCGGTATTGGTCGCTCTCTACGGCCATCCTACCCTCGGTAATGCCAATGCGACCATCATCCTGCTTTCGTTTTTCATAGTGGCCGTCTACCGGAACTATTCCGTACTGCACGGAGAACTTACGCAGATACTGAGCATCTTGATAGTGGTTCTGGAGCTATTCATCATATCCTCCAGCCTTTATATCGCGCGACGGGACTTGTGGAAGAAGTGTAAGAAAAAAGTGTGGCGAGTCACAGGCACCATAGCGACTCTGATTCTAGTCGGCGCTATGCTGTGGTTTGCGTACATCTCAATATATAAGGTACTGGTTTACACTCACATAAATCTGGACTTGGCCAAGCTCTGGGCGACCGACTATAATACGATAGTGGTCTATGTCACCCTCTTCGTCCTATTTTTCTCCATCGCCGAACTTTTGGATTTGCTCCAGCCCGTATGGTTAAGGCTCTTCCATAGGCGAATGTCGCTTTTCAGCAGTCGTGGTATCCTGATTTATTCGGCGTTCGTGGGACTATTCTGCATAGGATTCACTTCTTATATAGGATATCAGCGAGAGAAGATAATGGTAGCCTCGTGGGCTGAATCCATCTCGAATGGTCGCGACTATGGGTTCGAGGCCCATCTCCGCAGGATCGAAAGGCAGATTTCGCGCGACGAGCTCATCTCGGCGGCGGGAGACAGCGAGGAACAATTGGCCAAGGCCAAGGAAAGGATGAGGGACCGCTATATGTCCAAGTTTATGAACGTCTACGATGTGGATGTGGTAGTGGGCAAGAGTGGGCGTTCCTTGAATATCGAAGACGGAGTGCAGATAGAATCCGGGTCGCGTTTCAAATACGCACCGCTTTACGACCAGCGTAGTCGCTATATTGCAGCTTTCAACTATTACCACGGAGAAAAGGGCTTTGAAGTGGTCTATATAGTGCTTGAACCGAAATACCCATACAAGCACTCGCTAAGTATGCTTCTGGACCCGAGAATAAGCGGGGACATCCCATCCATCTATTCCTATGCTATGTATAAGGGAGGTGACAGACAGTATCTGCGAGGTAGTTTCCCTTATCCTACCAAGCTCACCGCAGATTATAGGGATGAGTTCAATCGAAAGGGGGAGTTTTCGTTCCGGAAAAAGGGCTACTTGAATTTCGTAGTGCCTGTCGACGAAGATGAATTCATCGTCATTTCCAGAGTATTCTTGTCTCCAGGGACCAAAGTCATATTCTTCGTATTTCTCTCCCTGCTGTTTTGTTTCATAATGCTGCCGTTCTCGCACAAGAAACGCCGGCCGCTGCTTTTCGAAAAGAACTATTTCAAGAGGCATATAAACATCTTGATGGTGGCCTCCCTGCTTATAACCATGTCGCTTCTGGCCATAGTCAGCGTGTCGTTCGTGTATGACCGTAATATGTCCCTTTCTAACAAGATGATGTCGGATAAGGTGAACTCCATACGATTCCAGTTGCAGAGCGGACTTCGTAGCATCACATCCGCGGGAGAGCTCAATTCCAGAGATGTACTGGACCTTTTGAGGCGTGTGGGTGACAATACGGGTTCTGACATAGTCCTTTATCGCGTAGACGGAAAGACAGCTATGTCCACTGCTCCGGAATTGCACGAAAGGCATATCCTGGGCTATCGTATGCGGGAAGAGCCTTATTATCAGCTCCACTATGAGAACGAAGGCTATTACATATATAAGGAGCGAGTCGGAAAGAGAGTAATCTATATGCTATATGCCCCGATAGTGGGGGCTAATGGAGATGTAATCGCTTACATCTCATCTCCTTATACGGACAATGGACGCGACTTCCAGCTCGATGCCCTTATGCACGCCTTTAACGTCATAGTGGTATTCCTCATCTTGCTCATCATATCGTCCTTCTCGGTATCCTATTTCGTCGACAAGACATTTATGCCATTGTCGGTGATGAGCCGTACCATGCGCTCCGGAAAGCTCGAAAAGCTGGAAAACTTGGGCTATAATAACGACGACGAGATTATGGACATCGTGAACTCCTATAACCGAATGGTCGACGACTTGCGTGGAAACGCGAAGGTATTGGCCCAAGCCGAAAGGGATAAGGCGTGGAGCGAGATGGCCCGAAATGTAGCGCACGAAATCAAGAATCCGCTGACCCCGATGCAGCTTCAAATCCAGAGAGTTCAGCGTCTGAAGGCCGCGGGCGATCCTGCTTGGCAGGAAAAGTTCGACGTTATGGCCGGCGTGCTGCTCGACCATATCCACGTGCTCACGGAGACGGCCAATCAGTTCTCGGACTTCGCGAAACTCTATTCGGAGGACCCGGTAGACGTGGCTCTCGACGATATGCTCAGGGAAGAGGTGGCCCTATATGACAATCGACCGGGCGTGGAATTCGAGTATCTGGGACTTCCTGACGTCGTGGTAAGCGCTCCGCGTCCTCAGTTGATACGCGTGTTCGTGAATTTGCTTAATAATGCGGTTCAGGCTTGCGAGGATAGGGAAGACGGACGCGTGGCAGTGTCGCTTCGCAACGGCTCGAGTCCGGACTTCTACGAAATCGTGATAGAGGACAACGGCCCTGGCGTGTCCGAAGAGAATATAGATAAGCTCTTTACGCCTAAGTTTACCACCAAGAGCAGCGGCAGCGGACTGGGACTTTCCATCTGTAGGAGCATTTTGGAAAGGTGCGGAGCGAGCATTATCTATTCTCGGAGCTTCCGACTCGGCGGCGCTTGCTTTACAATATTATATCCGAAATCATAAGCGGAAAATCCATACTTTTTCATTATATTTGCCGCGGTTGTAAAAAAGTATGAAAATCACCGGAGCGACATTCGCTGGCAGCAGCACAAGAGTTAATCAGAGGCCCTCAAGACGTCTTCCTGAATTCGCTTTCATCGGCAGGAGTAACGTGGGCAAGTCCAGTCTGATTAATATGCTGTGCGACAATGCCAAGTTGGCCATGACCTCCGCCACTCCAGGAAAGACTAAGCTCGTAAACCATTTTCTGATAAACGACAGTTGGTATCTGGTGGACCTTCCGGGCTATGGCTATGCTAAGCTGAACCGCGAGGGACGCGATGAACTTAAGGCTGTAATTTCCGATTATATTAATAATAGCGAGGAACTTATATGCCTTTTCGTACTCATCGACTCGCGTCACGACATAGGGAAGATAGATCTTGACTTCATAAGGGAATTGGGCGAGCACGGAGTGCCTTTTTCCATCATATTTACGAAGACGGATAAGATAGGCCCTAATGTCCTGAAGGCTCAGGTCGAGCGCGATTGTGCCATTTTGAGTGAAGAGTGGGAGCAGCTCCCAGAGATGTTTTTAAGTTCGTCCCAAGCGAAGAAGGGAAGGGACGAGATTCTTACTTACATTGAAAATATTTTGAAAACTTTATAATTTATGTTACACAGCCATAGGATGGAATTATTTGCCTGCAGGGCGTCGGACGATTTCGCACGCAGGGTAATCGAGGAGTTGAATGTGATACGTAATAGCGACGAGCCGGTACAGAAACTCGGCGCACTTAGTGTTACTCAGTTCAGTGACGGAGAGTTTCAACCACAGTTCGAGGAGAGCGTTCGAGGAGCAAGCGTATATATCGTACAGTCCACGGTTCCGCCGGCAGATAACCTTATGGAGCTTCTGCTCGCCATCGATGCTGCCAAGCGCGCTTCGGCCGATTCGGTAGTCGCCGTCATTCCATATTTCGGATGGGCCCGCCAGGACCGCAAGGACCGTCCTCGTGTAGCGATTGGCGCCAAGCTCGTGGCCAATCTCCTTCGCGCGGCAGGTGCCGACAGAGTGATGACCTGCGAATTGCACGCTGAGCAGATCCAGGGATTCTTCGACATTCCGGTAGACCACGTCTACAGCATGGGCGTCTTCCTGCCTATAATAAAGGGCCTCAAGCTCGAGAATCTGTCCATCGCCGCTCCTGATATGGGAGGTGCGAAGAAAGCTAACAACTATGCCCGCTCGCTCGGAGTTCCTACCATCATCTGCCATAAGACCAGGGCTAAGGCCAATGTCGTTTCGAGCATTACCGCCATCGGTGAAGTCGAGGGACGCGACATCGTAATCATCGACGATATGATAGACACCGCAGGCACGCTTTGCAAGGCAGCGGACGTGCTTATGGAGATGGGTGCTAACAGTGTAAGGGCTTGTGCTACGCACGGAGTGCTCAGCGGAGAGGCAGTAAGTCGCATCCACGCATCCAAACTTAAGGAAGTATACATCAGCGACACCATTCCACACTTGGAATTGATGAATGATGAGAAGATAAGGATTGTTTCACTGGCTCCTCTGTTTGCATCCATCATACATAAGGTGTATAACTACGAGTCCATCAGTCCTGTATTTGAGAGATAATTATGGAGACATTCATAGCGGCAGCAGTAATTTTGGTTCTCGGCGTAGCCGGGATGTGCGTCTTTATGTTCAAGAAAGACGGGGAATTCCCTAAATTCGACGTGGGCTCGAACGAGCAGATGCGTCAGATGGGCATTCGCTGCTTTAAGGACGAAGACGCCGCTCTTCATAATAAGAAGTGCGACGGAAATTACTCTGAAGCGTGCCGCGAATGTGCTCTTTTTGAAAAAGATAAATAAAGTAATATGAGTTTAGTAGCTATAGTGGGCCGTCCTAATGTGGGCAAATCCACACTGTTTAATCGCTTGGTCGGAATGAGACAGGCGATTGTCGACGACGTTTCAGGTGTTACCAGAGATCGTCACTATGGCCGCTGTGAATGGTGCGGACGTGAGTTCTCCGTAGTAGATACCGGAGGATACACCACGAATTCCGAGGATATTTTCGAGAGTGCCATACGCGAGCAGGTGCAGATAGCCATTAACGAGGCCGACGTAGTGCTCTTTATGGTGGAGGCCTCTACAGGTGTCACCGACTACGATTCCGAAATAGCCGACGTGCTTAGGCGTAGTAAGAAACCGGTGGTCCTTTGCGTCAATAAAGTAGACAGCGGCGACAAGATGTTCGATGCCTATCAGTTCTATTCATTGGGACTTGGGGAGATATGGACTATTTCTGCGGCGAATGGTTCGGGAACGGGCGACCTTCTCGACGAGATATGCCGCGTACTTCCGGTAGAAGAAGAGGAGAACGTAGACCCTTACGCCGGACTCCCTCGCATAGCGATAGTAGGTAAGCCTAACGTAGGCAAATCTTCCATCACCAACGCACTGCTGGGAGCGGATAGAAATATCGTAACCCCTATTGCCGGTACTACCAGAGATTCCATAGAGACCTACTATAACAAATTCGGCCACGAATTTATGCTCGTGGATACCGCCGGAATACGTCGTAAGACTAAGGTTCACGAAGACTTGGAGTTTTATTCCGTGATGCGCTCCATCAGGGCCATCGAGCATTCGGACGTGTGCATCCTTATGATAGATGCCACTACCGGAATGGAAGCCCAGGATATGAACATATTCAACCTCATCGTAAGGAACCGTAAGGGTGTCGTCCTGGTGGTAAACAAGTGGGACCTTTTCATTAAGGATAACAACACCTTGAAGAACTACGAGAAGTCCCTCCGCGAGAGGATAGCTCCTTTTACGGACGTGCCTATCATATTCACTTCCGTGGTGAAGATGCAGCGCATCCAGGATGTGCTTGATGCCGTCACCATGGTTTACGACAACTACTCTCGTAAGATTCCTACGGCTCGTCTTAACGAGGCACTTCTCCCTATCATAGAAGAGACGCCGCCGCCAAGCACGAAGGGAAAGTACATAAAGATCAAGTATGTGACTCAGCTTCCTACGCGCTTCCCGAGCTTTGCCTTCTTCTGTAATCTTCCTCAGTACATAAAGGAACCATATAAGAGATTTTTGGAGAACCAGTTACGCGAGAATTTCTCGCTTACAGGCTGTCCTATCCAGATTTTCTGTAGACAGAAGTAATGCGCATCGACAAGTATCTTTGGGCTATAAGGGTCTTCAAGACCCGAAGTGAGGCTACCGAGGCTTGTAATGGAGGAAAGGTAAAGGTGGCCGGGGTTAACTGTAAGCCTGCCCGTCCCATAAAGGAAGGCGAGATTATAGAAATCCGAAAAGGCCCGTCGTTATTTTCGTACAGAGTCATCCAGCCGCTAGAGATGCGGGTGGGTGCCGCTTTGGTTCCTCAGTATGCCGAAAATCTTACGCCCGATAGCGAGTTGGAGAAGATGCACGCTCCTGTGGAGACCTTTTTCCTGAAAAGGGACAGGGGGACGGGACGCCCTACTAAAAAGGAAAGGCGTGTCCTGGACAATCTTATGGAATATCTCGAAGACGAAGAATAGATTATGCGTGGAGTAAACATATTTTTAGCCGATGGCTTCGAGGATATCGAGGCTTTGGCAGTAAGCGACGTACTTCGCCGAGCCGGAGTAAAGGTCGATTTGGTCAGCGTGACAGGTGAACTCGTGGTACGCTCTTCCCATAACGTGGCAGTATGTGCCGACAAATGCCTTTCTGATTGTGAATTTGAAGAACGTTCCCTTAGCGAAAGGGATGTTATGATCTTTCCGGGCGGTATGCCTGGGGCGAAGACTCTTTCGGAATGTGAGCCTTTAATCAGGGAGATGCGTCGTCACTACGAGTATGGGGGAGGATTGGCCGCTATATGTGCGTCTCCGGGGCTGGTGCTCTCGAAGCTCGGTTCGCTCGAAGGTCTGACGATGACTTGTTTCGACGGATTCGAAGAGGGTATTCTCGAGCGTGGAGGAAGGTTCGTGCGTAAGAGTGCAGTCCGCACCGGGCGAGTAGTTACCGGTCGAAGCGCGGGTTACGCGGTGGAGTTCGGATTGGCCGTACTGGAAATGATACAAAATCGCGAAAAAAGTGAAAAAATTCGCGCCGCAATGTTGTTAAATATAGAATAATTCATAACTTTGTAATTTAGAATTATTATAAATTACTAACCGCCTTGGAGACAAGGCTTAAAATGAAAAAGTATATGAAAAAGAAATTTAGATGTTTGGTTTGCGGATATGTTTACGAAGGCGAGAACCCTCCTGCAGAGTGTCCGCAGTGTCACGCGAAATCTGACAAATTCGTAGAGGTTAAGTCTGAAGGTGGACTCCAGTGGGCTTGCGAGCATCACTTGGGAGATGGTAGAGTAGAGGATGAGGAGATAATGCAGGGCCTTCACGACCATTTTAATGGTGAGTGTACCGAAGTGGGTATGTACCTCGCTATGAGCCGTCAGGCTGAGCGCGAAGGTTACCCTGAGATAGCAGAGGCATTCAAGCGCTATGCTTTCGAGGAGGCAGAGCACGCCGCTAAGTTCGCAGAACTTCTCGGTGAGGTGGTTTGGGACACTAAGACTAACCTCGAGAAACGTGCGGAGGCTGAGTGTGGTGCTTGCGAGGGAAAGCTTGCCATCGCTACTCGCGCTAAGAAACTCGGCTACGATGCCATTCACGACACCGTTCACGAGATGGCTAAGGACGAGGCTCGCCATGGCGCAGGCTTCCAGGGTCTGTTGAAGAGATATTTCGGAAAGTAATAGTCTCTACATATAAAAGTTAAACCCCGGCCATTTGGTCGGGGTTTATAACTTAAACTCTAAGAGAATTATTTACCAAGTTTGTTAATGTAAACCTGAATACCACTCTTAAGGTTAGCGGCCTTATTCTTGTGAATTACGCCGATTTTAGCAAGCTTGTCGATTTTAGCGAAAACTGCAGGAGCTGCAGCCTCTGCTGCACTTTTATCTGTAGTGTTACGAATATCGCGTATCGCGTTTCTCGTAGTCTTTGCATAATACTTGTTATGCAATCTGCGCCTCTCGCCCTGACGAGCTGCTTTCTCTGCTGAAGCTGTGTTTGCCATATTATTACTTTTTTATTTTTCGTAGTCGGTAGGAGAATCGAACTCCTATTGCAAGAATGAAAATCTTGAGTACTAGCCGTTATACGAACCGACCAAAAGGACTGCAAATATAAGGAAATTTTTTTATTATGCAAAATTATTCATCTTTTTTCCAATCCCAAGAATAGAGAACCGATTCCACTTGTCGGAAGATTCCTCTCTTGTTGCTTTTCGGAGCGAACACCCAAGCCTCGAGTACGATTACTTCAGTGCCATCTTTCGAGTAGAAACTATGGCTCACGAAAGGTCCTCCCATAAAGGCCTTGTCCACTTCCCATTGGCCGTGAGTCTGGGCAAATTCTCGTCCGCGGTACTTGATATATTCGGTGGTAGGTTTCCAGAAGGCGGCCGTCTGCATATAGGTACCCTCGTCCGGGCCGGGAACATTGGCCTTAAGAATCTGGTCGCGCTTGCGGATGATGTTCTCGCACTGCAGGTCGTTCCCCTCGACAGGGTAGCTGTAAATGAAAATGCCCTGGGTGTAGTTTCTGGTGTTGTATTCTATCCACGCGAAGTTGCGCGAAAGCTTGCGCAGCTGATATCCGGAAGGCGCGTGAATGGAGCCACCGAACACCTCTGACACTTGGCTGTGTATGTCGCGGTTTTCGTAGAGGTAGGTGTTGCGAACCACCCTGTCCCTCTCTGCCTGCTCCAGAGTTCTTATTATCAAGTCTTTGTTCTCCTCGAAGATGGCTTTTGCATCTTCCGCGGTATACGCAGCTATGTTTATGATGGTCTGCGGGGCCGACCATTTGTCGCGCACGAGCGTGAGTCCGGTTTTCTGAACCTGAGGATTAATGTCGAAGAATATGATGTTACGATGCACTTGGAACATCTCGACGAATCCACCGTGAGAGACGTGAATAAGCGAATAAAGAGGCTCTATAAGAGGAAGATACGGATACTCGTCTTCCAGCACTGACCTTACCTCCTCTCCCAGTTCCGCATTCCAGTCCGCGTTCTCTATGACTACGAGCACCTCTCCGGCCTTTCCGCTAATCGAAGGCATCAGTTTCCCTCCGCTGTTCTTACACGAGGCCAGCAGGCAGCACACTGCACATAAAATAATGGAAAATCGTCTCATATCTATCTTATTAAACGTGAAATATCGTTACCGAAAGCCAGGAACATAAGCATAAACAGCAGGAACATACCTATTATCTGCATCACCATCAGGAACTTCTCCGAAGGCTTCCTTCCGCTCACCATCTCGTAGAGCGTAAATAGGATATGTCCTCCGTCCAGACCCGGAATAGGAATCAAATTCATCACGCCCAGCATAATGGAAAGCAGTGCGACGATGTTAAGGAACTGGAACCAATCCCACTTGCTCGGAAACACTTGGCCTATGGCGATGAAACTGCCCACTGACTTGTACGCCCCGGTAGACGGCTTGGCCACCAGCTTCAAATCCTGCACATAGCCGGTAATCGTGCTTCCGGTTCGCTTGACTCCCTGCCCCACGCTCTCCAGTGCATTATAATGCCTGCGCTCCACATTCGGAGCCTTAAGATATATGCCAATCCTTCCGGCGCTGTCCACCTGAATCGGTGCCGTCACGACCTGCCCGTCCCTTAGAATCGTCGCCTTCGCAGTGCGCCCTACGCAAGCCTTCAAGACAGGCTGTGCGTCCTGGAAGAACTCAGTGCTCTGCCCGTCGATGGACAAGATTCTGTCTCCTCGGGCCAATTCCTTCGCGTTCTCCGGCGCTGACACCGAATCCACTATGAACGGCAGTGCGAGGTCGAACATCATCGGCGAATTCAAGATCTCCGCCGTGCGCGCCTGATCCATATACACGTTTACCGTGTCGGTGCCGCGAAGCACCTGCACCTTGTGGCCTTCGCGCCTTATGAGGTCTGCCTGTAAGGAAGAGAAGTCGCTTGGCTCGTAATCGTCTATGCTGATGATGTGGTCGCCCGAGCGAAAGCCCATATCGCGCGCGAGCTCGTTAGGGTAGATCTGCGCCTGTCGATTCGGGATGTATGCGCTGCCCCAAATGCCGCTTATTATGCTGAATGCCAATATCGCAAATATGAAATTGAAGAGCACTCCGCCTGCCATCACCAGCAGTCTCTGCCAAGCAGGATGACATCTGAACTCCCACTCCTGAGGCTCTTTTTTCATACTTTCCAAGTCCATGGACTCGTCGATCATTCCGGAAATCTTACAGTATCCTCCGAAAGGAAGCCAACCGATGCCAAACTCCGTCTCTCCCTTCTTGAATTTCAGCAGGGCCTTTCCGCCGACGTCGAAAAAGAGATAGAACTTTTCCACCCTAATGTGGAAGAGTTTGGCGAAAAGGAAGTGACCGGCCTCGTGGACTATAATAAGTAGCGACAAGGCTAAAATAACCTGAAGTATCTTAAATAAAACTATCATTTCAAATCAATTCTTGAGCGATTCTGATCGTCTGCTCGTGCGTCTCGAAGATATCTTCGAGCGAAGGTTCTGCTACAAAAGATGCACCATTGAGGCAATGCTCGATAAGATCGCTAATTCCGTAAAAGCTTATTTGCCCCTCCAGGAAAGCCTTCACGGCCACCTCGTTAGCGGCATTCAGCACGCAAGGGATGTTTCCGCCCCTTCTGAATGCGCTTCGGGCCAATCCCAGGTTCGGGAATCTCGACTCGTCCGGAGCCTCAAAGTGAAGCGAAGCCAAACTCGCGAAATCCAGCTTCTTGTTCCCCACGCTCAGCCTGTCCGGGAAACTCAGCGCCAATCCTATCGGCTCGCGCATGTCCGGGCAGCCCATCTGTGCGATTACCGCACCGTCCTCGAACTCTACCATAGAGTGGATGATGGATTCGGGGTGTACCACTATATTAATCATAGAAGGGTCCACGTCGAAAAGATGGCAAGCCTCGATCATCTCGAAACCCTTGTTCATCATGGTGGCCGAATCTATGGTAACCTTCGCTCCCATATCCCAATTAGGATGCTTGAGGGCGTCCTTCGCCGTAGCCTTGCTGATCCTATCCCTGTCCCAAGTGCGGAAAGGGCCTCCCGAAGCGGTAAGGTGAATACGCGTCAAGGCATTACCCTGCGCGCCCAAAAGGCATTGGAAGATAGCGGAATGCTCGCTGTCTACCGGAAGAATCAAGCCCTTGTGCTCGCGCATCGTCCGTGTGACGATGTTTCCAGCAGCCACGAGGGTTTCCTTATTCGCCAATGCCACTATCTTCCCGGCTCGAAGTGCTGCCAATGTCGGCCTGAGGCCGCTGAATCCTACCATCGCGCCTACCACGATGTCTACGTCGGCGGCAGATACCAGAGAGCAGAGGCTGTCTATTCCGGCGAAAACCTTACAATTGCTATGGCTCAGGTTTTCGTTAAGCGCCGGGTAGCAGGATTCGTCGCAGATGACCGCGCTGCCGGCATCGAATTCGAGAGCCTGCTGCGTCAGGAGATCTATGTTTCTGTTAGCGCTGATGAGCTCGACCTCGAAAAGGTCTCTATGTTGTCTGATGACATCCAGGGCCTGAGTTCCTATGGAACCCGTGGAACCCAAAATGGCGATTTTTCTTTTTCCCATTAGAAAGATATGTAAAGTGTAGGGTCGACTGCTGTACCCTTATACCATAATTCGAAATGGAGGTGGTCTCCGGACGAGGTGGAGCCGGTGTTTCCTACATAAGCGATAGGCGTGCCGGCAGTTACTATGTCGCCCTGTTTCTTTAGGAGACTGCGGTTATGCTTGTAAACCGATATGATGTTTCCGCTGTGCTGCAGCGTTATGGTGTAACCATATTCGTTACTCCATCCGGAGTAGATTACGGTGCCGTCCAGAGCTGCCTTTACCACACTGTTAGCCGGAGCCGCTATGTCTACGGCAGGATGTGTGGCCATATCGAATCCATTCGTCACCACGCCTACAAGCGGGGTAAAGAAGTGTACGCCTTCGATAGGGAGGTCACGCTTGATGCCCGAAGACAGGCCGTATTGCTCTTCCGACTTTACTCGGGCTCGAAGTATCGAATCCTGTTGCTTTAGGTATTGGGCATTCTTGCCTTCCAGGTAAGGCACCCTATGAGAGTTCTTTATGACTTCGTCCAGACTCAGGGTCTGCTCTCCGGCAAGCGTTCTGTTGAGGTTCTCCGCATAGAGCTCCCAGCGAATCATGGCGCTCTCGAGCGAGTCTATCTTTATGGCGTTCGAGATGGCTTGGCTACGGAAATTGGCATTAGGATAGCCCGGAATGCTATAATGCAAGGGGGTGAATACCAGCAAACAATATAACCCTCCTATTATGACGCTCACGAAGAGAACCAGCAAGCCGAAAAACTTCGATTTGCTGAACTTTATGGAGTATATTTTCTCGTGTGTCGCATCTTCCAGTAAGGAAAGTCTATATAGTTTCTGCTTATTTTTTTTACTCTTCATAATTTCTTAACTTTGCACGAAATATGGACAGGATCATAGGCATAGATTTCGGAAGCGCGCGGACAGGACTTGCTGTCAGCGATCCGCTTCAGATATTCGCATCTGCCTTAGATACACTGCCATCTGCAAAGATAATAGATTATCTTAAAAAATACGAAGATAAAGGGGAGAGTATCGTCAGATTTGTGGTGGGATATCCGCTGAACCTCAGCGGCGCGCCGGCCCAGGCCGCATCCGGAGTGGACAGTTTCATCAAGACTCTTCAGAAGGCCTTCCCGGAAGTACCCATTACTCTTGAGGATGAGAGATTTACGTCCGTCCTCGCGCACCGCGCCATGATAGATGGCGGTATGAAGTCTTCGCGTCGAAGAGATAAAAAGGAAGTAGATAAAATCAGCGCTGCCATAATACTGCAGAGCTACTTGGATAAAAAGAAATGATAAGACCGATTTATTTATATGGTTCCGAAGTCTTGCGTAAGACTTGTCAGGACGTGGATTTGAACGATAAGGAGGCGATAGATGCCTTGGTGCAGGATTTGTGGGATACGCTTGCGGTAGCGGACGGATGCGGACTTGCCGCGCCTCAGATAGGAGTCACATCGCGCGTGCTAGTAGTGGATGGTACCGGTATGGTGGAGGATATGCCTTACCTTAAGGATTTCAAGAGGGTTATGATTAACCCTGTCATTCTGGAAGAGTCAGACCAGAAATGCGATTATTCGGAAGGGTGCCTCAGCGTACCTAACATATACTACGACGTGACCCGTCCTAAGGCCATAAAGGTGGAGTATTATGACGAGAATTTGGAAAGGAAGGTCGAGGAGTTCGACAAGTTCGACGCGCGTATGGTGCAGCACGAGATGAGTCATCTCGACGGTGGCCTGTTCATAGACTTGGTGCCGCAGATACGCCGTAAGATGCTTCAGGGCAAATTGACTAACATCTCGAAGGGAAAAGTAAGGACACAATATAAAACAATAATCAAATAACATTATTATGGGAGCATTTCACGCTTATGATATCCGTGGTATTTACGGAGAAGATTTTGATAAGACTACAGCGTTCAAGGTAGGCTATTTCCTGCCTGAACTGCTTAACACTAAGAAAATAGCAGTGGGAAGGGACTGCAGAGTGTCTTCCCCTGAGATTCACGACGCGCTGCTCGAGGGCATTACCAGTGCCGGTGCGGACGTCTACGATTTGGGACTCACGTCTACGCCGATGGTCTATTTCGCCACGGCCAATTATGGCTTCAACGCATCCGTGCAGATTACCGCTTCGCATAATGCCGCTAAATATAACGGTATGAAGGTTTCGCGCGAGCAGGCTCTGCCGGTGGGCTTCGACAGCGGACTTGGCCGGATTAAGGCGTGGATAGACGAGGAGCGTCCTACACCTGCAGCCCAGAAGAAGGGTGAGGTTCATCCTATGGACATCCATAAGGATTATCTCGACTTTATGCTCAAGTTCAAGGGCGATTACTCTAATCTTAACATAGTGTTCGACCTTTCTAACGGTATGGCTAATCTCTTCGCTAAGGAAGTGTTCGGAGACGAGCCGGTTTACCTTTTCGACGAGATGGACGGCAGATTCCCTAATCACGAGCCTAACCCGCTGGTGGCTAAGAATGTAGATCCTCTTAAGCAGAAAGTTAGAGAGAAGAAGGCCGATATAGGTGTGATTTACGACGGCGATGCCGACCGCGTGATGTTCGTGGACGAGAAGGGTAACTTCGTGGCTCCTGACCTCATCATCGCCATGATGGCACTTTACTTCTGCGACGAGAGAGGAGCGAAGAACCCTGTAGTGCTTCAGGAAATCCGTAGCTCGAAGGCAGTGGCGGAGTTCCTTACGCAGTATGGCGCCGACGTACATACTTGGAGAGTGGGACGCGCCTATGCAGCACCTAAGCTTCGTGACATAGACGGACTCTGGGGAGGAGAACTCGCCGGACACTATTACTTTAAGGATTTCTTCTATTCGGACAGCGGACTTCTTTCTTCATTGATAGTCCTTCGCATCGTTTCCGCTCTCAAGAAGAAGGGAATCACCTTCAGCGAGCAGATAGGAAAGATCGCCAAATACCAGAACTCCGGAGAGATTAATTTCCGTCTCGAAGACAAGGCAGGTGCTATGGCAGCAGTGTGCGAGCACTTTAGAAAGACTCTTGGAGAGCCTCAGAAGTTTATGGATTTCGACGGATTCCGTCTCGAATATCCTACTTGGTGGTTCAATATACGTCCTTCGAACACGGAGCCATATTTGAGATTCATCTGCGAGGCTACTACTGACGAGGAGCTCAATGCTCGTGTCGAGGAAGTCAGCAAGATTCTCACTGAGCAGTTCGGTGGCATACGCAGTTAGTTGCAGCGCGGCTTTTCGCGCCGTAACTCGCGATTTTAGTTAGTAGTGTATTTTTATATATAGGCTATGCGAAAGTTAAGCACAAAAAAGATCGTATTGTCGTTAGTCGTGGTGGCAGTGGCAGTCGCCATTCCACTTATCTTCTTGAAGCCGAAGCCGGTAGAGGAAGTCTTGCCGGTAGTGGGCGTGGATGTGGTACGCACCCGTAACGTGGAGATCTACGGAGAGTTTCCGGGAAAGATCCGAGCTCAGCAGTTCGTGGAAGTAAGAGCCCGCGTGGAAGGGTATCTCGAGAAGATGATGTTCGAAGAGGGAACTCGTGTGGAAAAGGATCAAGTCCTTTTCATCATCGACCCGAAACAGTATAAGGCGCAGGTCGACAGGGCAGAGGCATTGGTAACCAAGAACAAGGCGATAGCCCTTAAGGCGGAGCGCGACTTGGCCAGAATCCGTCCGCTCTTCGAGCAGAAGGCGGCGAGTCAGCTGGATCTCGATAACGCCATCGCAGCCTATGAAAGCGCAAAGGCCGACGTGCACGTGAGCGAAGCTAACCTTACAGAAGCGCGTCTAGCCTTGAGTTATACCACGGTTCGTTCTCCTATAAGTGGTTACATTACTGAAAGACATGTGGATATCGGAACTTTGGTGGGTCCCGGCTCGCAGTCTCTCTTGGCCAATGTCGTAAAGAGCGACACCGTGTCCGTGGAATTCAAGATGACCGACCTCGACTATCAGAAGTCCAAGGCCAGGAACGTGAACCTCGGACAGAAGGATACGAACCGTCACTGGAATCCGTATGTGACTATTACATTGGCAGATAAATCCCAGTACAAATATAAGGGCCTCGTGGATTTCGCAGACCCTCTCGTGGATGCCAAATCGGGCACCTTCTCCGTGCGAGCAGAGATGCCGAATCCGGAGCGGGAACTTCTTCCTGGCCAATTCACTAACGTGCGAGTGCTGCTCGATGTGCGCGAAAATGCCGTGGCAGTGCCTACGAAAGCCATTACCATAGAGAAAAGCGGCTCGTTCATCTTCGTGGTGAAGGCCGATTCTACGGTGGAAAAGCGTTTCATCCAGACAGGTCCCGAAGTGGAGAACATGACGGTGGTGGAGCGTGGCTTGAGGCCAAACGAGATTATCGTAGTGGAAGGACAGCATAAGCTCTCTCACGGAAATAGAGTGGAGGCTATTCCTTATGAGTATGGAAAATAGTCGCTTATGAAATCAGACTTTTTTATAGACAGGCCCGTCTTTTCGACGGTTATATCTATCATAATCGTACTTGTGGGATTCATAGGACTGACTCTGCTTCCGGTAGACCAGTATCCTAAGATAGTCCCTCCTGTAGTCAGCATTTCCACTTCCTATCCGGGCGCGAACTCGCAGACTGTGTCACAGGCTGTGGCTACGCCTATCGAGCAGAGTCTTAACGGTACTCCGGGAATGCTCTATATGGAGTCAAGCAACTCGAATAACGGTTGGTATTCGGCGAAATTGACTTTCGACATCTCGACCGATCCGGATTTGGCGGCGGTAGAAGTCCAGAACAGGGTTAAATTGGCCGAGTCCAGACTTCCGGCCGAGGTCGTGCAGAATGGTATTTCAGTGGAGAAGGAGTCGTCCAGCAAGCTGATGACCATAACCATTATGTCTGACGACCCGAAATTCGACGAGGTATATTTGAGTAACTATACGACCTTGAACATTCAGGACAGGCTTCGCCGTGTGTCCGGAGTGGGTGGCGTCTCAAATGTCGGCGGACGTTATTATGCCATGCAGATCTGGGTGCAGCCGGATAAGATGGCGAGTCTCGGCATTACGGTGAAGGACTTGCAGAATGCGTTGAAGGACCAGAACCGTGAGGCGGCAGCCGGCGTGCTGGGTCAGCAGCCTATAGTCGACGTGGACGTGACCATCCCTATTACGGCACCTGGCCGATTGTCTTCCGTAGAGGAATTCGAGAATATCGTAGTTCGTACGGGGAGCGACGGTTCCATCATTCGCCTAAGGGATGTGGCGAGGGTTTCGCTTGAAGCACAGTCATATAACACGGAGAGTGGAATTAACGGACGTAATGCCGCGGTGGTCAACATCTATATGCTTCCTGGCGCAAATGCTATGGAAGTGGCGGAGAATGTAAGGACGGAGATGAAGGAGATTAGCGACAGTTTCCCTGAGGGAATGTCCTATAACATTCCTTTCGATGCCACCACATACATCTCGGAATCCATTCACCACGTGTATAGAGCGTTGTTCGAGGCGCTCATACTGGTGATCTTGGTGGTGTTCTTGTCATTGCAGAACGTGAGGTCCACTTTAGTTCCTGCGATAGCGGTCCCTATATCCCTCATAGGTACTTTCGGAGTTATGCTCGTGTTCGGTTTCTCACTGAATATGATGACTCTCCTCGGACTTATCCTGGCCATAGGAATCGTGGTCGACGACGCCATAGTCGTGGTGGAAAACGTGGAACGTCTAATGACGACGGAGATGTTGTCGCCTTACGAAGCCACGAAGAAGGCTATGCGGGAAATCGGAGGAGCGCTTGTGGCTATGTCCCTCGTGCTTTGTGCCGTTTTCGTGCCTGTAAGTTTCCTGTCAGGCATTACTGGACAGCTCTTCCGTCAGTTTACGGTAACCATCGCAGTGTCGGTCATCATATCGACCATCGTAGCTCTTACCTTGAGCCCTGTGATGTGTTCGAAGTTCCTCAAGCCTCACTCTGAACAGAGACCTAAGAATTTCATATTTAGAAAGATAAATTCGTGGATGGACTCCGGTTCATCGTTCTATACCAAGATGGTGCGACTCGCCGTGAACAATTCCAAGCGTATGTTCGCGATGTTCGGCGTGGCCATCGTCGGCATCTTCGTGATGGGCCGATTGATTCCAAGCAGCTTCATTCCTAAGGAAGACCAAGGCTATTTCACGGTCGAGCTCGAACTCCCTACGGGAGCCACTCTTGAGCGTACCAGGGAAGTGAACGACAGGGCTATGGAGTTCCTTCTGTGTCAGCACGACGTGGAATACGTGCTGAATGTAACGGGTTCCAGCCCGCGTGTGGGAACCACTCAGTCGAGCAGCACCCTAACGGTAATTCTCAAGCCGTGGAATCAGCGCAAGCAGACGGATATGACGAAGACCATAGCTATGGTGAGGGATTCCCTTTCTCGTTATCCCGAGAGCAGGGTATACATAAGCACTCCTCCTGTCATACCGGGATTGGGAACGTCCGGAGGCTTCTCTATGGTGCTGGAGGCTCGTGGCGATGCGACTTACGTGGACCTTCAGAATGCTTCGGATACGCTCTTGTACTATGCTTCCAAGCGAAAGGAACTTACCGGTCTTTCTTCCGGAATGCAGGCGGACATTCCTCAGCTTTATTTCGACGCCGACCGCGACAAGATTCAGCTCCTGGGTCTGTCGATGGCAGATGTATTCTCGACCTTGAAGGCCTTTACGGGTGCCATATACGTGAACGACTTTAATATGTATAACCGTATCTATCGTGTTTACATTCAGGCCGATGCTCCGTATCGTGCCCACACCGACAACCTAAATCTCTTCTTCCTGAAGAGCTCGGGTGGCACTATGATTCCGGTGAACGCACTGGGTACCACCCATTACACCACTGGCCCGGGCACCATTAAGAAGTTCAATATGTACAACTCCGCTACCATAAGCGGTGAGGCTGCTAACGGAGTTAGCTCCGGCGAGGCTCTGGCCATACTCCAGGAAATCGCGAATGAGCATTTGCCTGATAACATAGGCGTGGAATGGAGCGGAATGTCCTACCAGGAGAAGAAGGAAAGTGGCAAGACCGGATTGGTATTGGCATTGGCCCTGCTGTTCGTGTTCCTGTTCCTGGCAGCGCAGTACGAGAGTTGGTCCATTCCGATAGCCGTCATATTGTCTCTGCCTATAGCTATTTTCGGCGCATATCTGGGCGTCGCAGTGCTGGGTATGGAGAGCAATATCTATTTCCAGATAGGACTTGTGATGCTCGTGGGTCTGGTGGCGAAGAATGCCATCTTGATAGTCGAGTTCGCGAAAGAGGAGGTCGAGGCAGGTAAGGACGAGGTCGAAGCTGCCGTAACTGCTGCCAAGCTCCGCTTTAGGCCGATCGTGATGACTTCATTGGCCTTTATCCTCGGTATGCTTCCTCTGGTGTTCGCCAGCGGTCCGGGATGCGAGAGCCGTCAGAATATAGGTACGGGCGTGTTCTTCGGTATGATAGCGGGTATTACGGCAGGTATCGTTTTCGTGCCGTTCTTCTTTGTGATAATCTATAAATTGAGATCGCATATGCGTCAGATGCGCTCTAGGATGGGTGGAAACCACTCATTGAAATCGATAGCGATAGTGCTTTTGGCTTCGACCCTGACATTGAACTCTTGCTCGACGGCTAAGTATTGTCCGAAGCCGGACCTGGAAGATGCCCCGCACGCAGTCGTGCTGGACGAAGGTGAGAGATTTTTCGAGGACCCGGGGTGGAGAGAGGTTTTTACGGACCCTGAATTACAGAGACTTATAGATACCGCTCTGGTTTATAACAAGGATGTCCTGATAGCGGCGGAAAGGCTTAACGAACTGCGCTACAGATACAGGATGCAGAAGTCCGATCAGTTCCCGTCCATCTCTGCGAAGGGCTATGGACAGAACGATCACAGTAATTATGGAGGCAATTCTACCAAGGACAGTCCTGAATTCGGAACCAAGGCTCTGCTTCAGTGGGAAGTGGACTTTTGGGGGCGCCTGATGTGGGCCGGAAGGGAGAAGATGGCGGATTATCTGGCAGCGGAAGAGTCTCAGAAAGCAGTCAGGATGAGTATCGTAGCCAGTGTGGCATCGGCTTATTACGAGTTGATAGGACTGGACAGAAAGCTGCAGATCGTATCCAATACCCTCGCTACCAGACGCGAGTCCGTAAACCAGGCCAAGCTTCGTGCGGAAGGAGGTCTCACTTCGGAGATTCCTTATCAGCAGGCTCTCGTGGAGCTCGCCTCGTCGCAGGCTATGATTCCGGATTTGCAGAAACAGATAGCTCTGAAGGAAAGTGAGTTGTGCTTCATTACGGGCTCATATCCGAAAGAGATAAAAAGAGAGACTTCCGCTTCTGACATATATTCCGAGACGACTGTGCCGTCGCGCGTTTCCTCAGACGTGCTTATGTGCCGTCCGGACCTTATGGTAGCTGCGAACAAGCTTAGGGCTGCGGAAGCCCGCGTGGGAATCGCTATTGCCCAGAGATACCCGTCCTTCGTGATAAACTTGGGCGTGGGATTGGAAAACAGCGAACTCCGGAGTTTCCTGCAGTCGCCATTTTGGTTCGCCGGGGCCAATCTGGTCGCTCCCATCATCGATTTCGGAAAGCTGAAGGGCTCGATGAAGGCAGCGGTTTCGGTTTACGAGCAGACTCGCCTTCAGTATGAGAAGAGCGTGATTCAGGCATTCAGGGAAGTTCACGACGCCACTATCGTGTACCAATCGGCCCGTTCTAACTCGCAGGTAAAGGCGGAGATGGAAGATGCCGCTACCAAGTATGTGACATTGGCCAATAGCCAATATATTAACGGTGTCATCGCGTATATCGACGTGTTGGATGCCCAGCGTAAGTATTTGTCGTCCCAGATAGAGTTCAGCGAGGCCATTACTAAGGAGAATCTCGCTGTCGTACAGCTATATAAGGCTCTGGGAGGCGGTTGGAAATAGAGATTGTTTTATGATATATATATTTGATTTGGATGGTACCCTCTATAATAAGAAGGGTTTGAAGATAAGAATGATACTCCGCTCTCTTCAAGCGAAGCGCCCGATTTCCATGTTGGCCATGGAGCGCTCGTCGCGAAGGGAGATAAGCGGAATTGACACAGGTAACATTACCTACGAGACCCTTTTCGAAAAGATGGCAAGTCGTAGCGGAAAGAGCATAGAATCGGTGCGCGCGTGGTATGAGTCGTGGTATATGCCTACTATGGTGGATGAAATCCGCAGGCACTTCCCTTTGAGACCGGGTATCAAGCAATGCTTGGAAGGATTCAAGGCTAAGGGCGACAGAATGGCCATACTTTCCGATTACGGGTGCATCAGAGAAAAACTCGATGCTCTGGGACTCGATGCCTCTCTATTCGACGAGCTCATAGACGCTCCGTCCATCGGAGGCTATAAGCCTGCACCGACGGTGTTCAAGAAGACACTCAAGATACTCGGCGCAGAGCCAAAGGATTGTCTTATGATAGGAGATAGGCCGGAAAGGGACGGAGGAAGCGAAAGAGTGGGAGTACGCTTTCTCTACATAGATGACTTTATGAAATTCTACGTATCCAAGTAGAGCTTATCTTATCCACTCGCAGGCGCTTTTCTCACCTGCAAGCCATACTTTGTCTCCTAATTCAAAGTGGAAATCCGGTTTAGGATTGGTGATGAACGTTTCGTCTCTTAGAACGCTTATTACCATACATTTATAGTCTCGTAGCGAAGCGCTGCGAAGGGTCTTTCCGTATAGTTGCGAGTCCTTGTCTATGGTAATGCAAGTGACCTTGAACTGGTCGTTAGTGTGATCCGTGACGGGAGCCTCGCGGAACATCTCCTTAAGGCTTTCTATCTGCTGGCTGCTTCCCACGGCCAATAGCTTGTCGTAAGGGTAGATGACCTGGTCGCCGCTTGGAATGATTATGCTTCGGCTTCCCCTGTGAATCTCTATTATGTTCGCTCCGCTTAGTGCGCGGATAGGTATGTCTTTCAATTTCTTACCTATCAGGGAAGAATCGGAAGGCACCTCGAACTGCTCCAGATGCACGTCGTATCCGGTAAGCTTTTTCTGAACGGAATCACGCACGCCCGCTTTCTTTTTCGCCTCGTTCTCCTTCCCGTTAAGGTTATCGAAGAAGGTCTTTTCCAGAGTGAAGCTCCTCTTCATATAGCCCCTGGCTAATAAGATGAATGCCACTCCTCCTATTATAATGAGCACGGCTGTCCATCCGGCCAGTTTGAAGTGCCCCGCTATTACTGAAATCACTATTCCCACTACGAGTCCGGTACGCACCATAGTCAGCGCCAGGATAGGCCATCTATTGGAAGGCTTGGCCTGTATCAGCTTGTGGGCGGAGGAGTTAATGGAACCGCTGCTGATGCCCATTCCATAGAGGAAAGGTGCCATCGCGGCTATCGTTACAATGGTTATTATCAGCGATTTGAGCACGTCGCTCGCGTTCGGGAAGATATTTCCCACAAGCGGGCTGAGAAAAGCTCCTGAGGCTAGATTTATGGCAGTCAGTACCACTCCGTAGAGCATTATGCGAAGGATGTACGACTTGAGCAGTTTCTTCCATTCGCTTTTTTCCGCATTCGTGCTATTCGGGCTTTGGCTCTGGTCCTCGTCGAGCTTGGCCAGAAGCGGTGCGGGCAATCTCTTGCACAAGAGCTGGTAGGCAGGCTCGCTCGCTTTTATGAAAAACGGCGCTATCAGGTTGCTAATCACGAAGACGGCGACTATCACAGGGTAGATGTACTCGCTGACTGCGCCCAGACTTACGCCCAGACTTGCTATGATGAATCCGAATTCTCCGAGCTGCGCCAGACTGAATCCGGTATGGACGGCATTTCTAAGGCCACGTCCTGCCAGCAGCACACCTCCTGACACGAACAGACTGTCGAACACCAGCAAAACCACCACCAGCACCAGTATGGCCACCCAGTTCTGCGTGACTACCTGCGGTGATACCATCATACCCACGGACACGAAGAACACCGCGCCGAAAAGGTCCTTGATCGGGGTCACCAGCCTTTCGATGTGCTCGCTTTCTATGGTTTCGGCCAATATTGACCCCATAATGAAGGCTCCCAGCGCCGATGAAAATCCCATTTTTTCGGCCAATGCCACCATCCCGAAACATAGTCCGATGCTCACGATGAGCAGAATCTCGTCGTTAAGGAACCGCTTGGCCTTCTTAAGAAGGGTCGGGATGACATAGATGCCGATTAGGAACCACAGCACGAGGAAGAATGCCAATTTGCCCAGCGCTCCGAACAGCTCGCCGCCGCTGAACTTGGCCGATACCGCGATGGTGGAAAATAGCACCATTAGCACTATTCCTATGATGTCCTCAATTATCAGCGTGCCGAACACTATTCCGGCGAAAGGCTTGCCTTTCAGTCCCATATCGTCGTACGATTTGGCCACTACCATAGTGGAGGACATAGGCAGCATTCCTCCCAGGAATATGCTTTCCATCTTAGTCCACCCGAGGGCCTGTCCGATTACGAATCCTATGGTAAACATTCCCAGCAGCTTGCAGGCAGATGTGATGATGGCCGCGCTGCCGGACCTTACCAGTTTCTTGAAGCTGAATTCCAATCCTAAACCGAACATCATAAAGATGATACCGATTTCGGACCACTGGTGGACGCTCTCCATACTCGATATGCCCGGGAAAAACCCTATGCTGGGACCGATAAGGAATCCGGCCACGATATATCCTAGAATCAAAGGTTGTTTGAGAGCCCTTGATATAATGGTGAACACTCCCGCCGAAATGAGAATGACGGCAAGGTCTCGTACTAAATTAAGTTCGTCTGACATGCTTCGAGGCTTTGCTTTCTTTTTCGTTTCTTTCTATTTGGGCCCTTTCCTGAGGAAGCGTGAGGCTGTCCAGGAATTTCTCCCATATTATTTCCACGGCTGTAGGACTTGGATGCACGAGGTCTTCCGCATAGAATCGATAGTCGCGTAGCTCGTCCAGCACTATCTCGTAGGCCGGGAAGTATGGCACTCCGCACTGCTCGAGCGCTATGTGCAGCAGGCTCTTGCTGAGAGTATTAGCGTGCGCGCCGAGTGACATGTGCCTAATCGGGCTCACCGTGAACAGGAACTCCTTGTCGTCGTGGCCTTCGATTATGCTTCTAATGCAAGAGCATATTTCGTCTAGGCTCAATAGCCTGTGCTCGAACTCCTTAGCCGGGCGCTTAAGACAATTCGCCACTACGGCGCCGTCGTGAGTCCAGACGAAGGCAGTTCCCAGGGTGATGATGACCCAGCGGCTTTTATGCCAATCCTCCCGCGCCTGCAGGAGCGCTTGATTGGCATGGGCCAAGAATTCCTCCGCGCTTTCCCTCGCGAAGGAGGTGTGATGATGGAACGAGCAGATTTTTTCGCTTCCTGCGTCCATCTGCACGCAATCTTCTAGGGTGAAGACGTCTTGGGAGTCAAGCAGCCTTACTGCGTTCGCGATGGATGCGGGGTTATAGAGAGTTCCGAAGGGGTTGGCATGCACGTGGAATGAGGCATCGCGGAGCTTTGCGGAGATGTTGTCTACAAAACAGCTTCCCAATAGGGTGATGTCATCTTCCAATCTCAGGCGTTTTTCGAATCCTACCGGATTTACTTGTGTGCAGAGTTTAATCATCTTTCAAATTTAAGAAAAATAATTTATACCTTTGTCCTTAGAGAAAAATTTTTAGTTATTATGAAAAAATCTGTTAAGGTTACTTTGATAATTTTAGGCGTGGTCCTGGCATTGTTTCTGGCCGTCACTTTCGGTGGTGGAGCTTATATGGTAAAGTTCGCTCTCCAGCCTGCCGATAGGGGCTTCGATATGGAGCACGAACGTGCGAAGATGGAAAGCAGGTGTCCTGGAATCGTGAATTGGTGGGATTCCCTCTATAACAAGGGCGCCCTTCGCGACACTTTCGTAGTCTTTCCTGACGGACGTAAGCTTCACGCTATGTACGCATTCGCCGATGTCAAGACGCCGAAGACAGCCATAATAATTCACGGATACCAGAACAATCCTCTCAATATGAGCGTTATAGCCAGGATGTATAAGGATTCGTTAGGTTATAATGTCTTCCTTCCGGGCCTTCACGCTCACGGACAGAGCGACGGCGCCGCCATACAGATGGGATGGAAGGATAGGGAAGACGTCCTCAAATGGATTCCTATCGCCCACGAGTTGTTCGACGACAGCGAGCAGGTCATCCACGGATTTTCTATGGGAGCAGCCACTACTATGATGGTAAGTGGCGAGCCTACTCCGGATTATGTAAAGGCATTCATAGAAGACGCCGGCTATAGCTCTGTCTGGGATATGTTCAAGGACCAGCTAAAGGAGCAATTCGGCCTTCCGGCCTTCCCGGTATTATACGGAGCCGATTTAGTGTGCAGAATGCGCTTCGGATGGGGATTCCGCGAAGCTTCGTCGCTCAAGCAATTGGCCAAATGCAAGAAGCCTATGCTTTTCATACACGGTGATTCCGACGATTTCGTGCCTACTTGGATGATGATGCCTTGTTACGAAGCGAAGACGGAAGGATACAAAGAGTACTGGCTCGCTCCAGGTTCCATTCACGTCTTCGCTAGTGTAGACCATCCGGCCGAATACTGCCGTCGCACCCGCGCCTTTCTGGAAAAGGCAGGAATGTAACGACCTATTCAGCTACGCAACGTAGGCTAAGGCCCTGTGCGCGACAATCCTTATTGACTTTATAGGTTCTCTTGCCTTTTATTATAAACATATATTGACCGTACAGGGTAGGGTATTCCTCGAGATTTGAGGAAGCCTTTCCTGCGGTTCCTATCCACATTCCCGAGTAAGGATAAGACTCCGTATAGTCAAGCCCTCCGGAAGCATATACGCGAGTTCCTATGGTAGGGAACCATTGTCCGTTCTGCGTAGCACCCTTGTATTCGCTATCCCATACCATATCCTTATAAATCATCCAAGCATAAGGGGTGTTGCCATCTGCATCGCAGACAGGAACCTTGTATCCTACAGGACAAGGGTCGTATACGCTTTTCTTCATAGAAACTCCGCCCCACGCATCGTCGTCCGATGTGTCTGACCAGTCGGCAGTGCGAGGTACTTTCTCGTAAATAGGGTCGCCATATTCGTCCACATTTCCTGTGTTTCGGCTTCCTACCTTGTAGAATACGTCAGGATGGGCTATGCCAAGTGCGATGCTACCTTCGTAGCTGGCCTTGCTGCTGACTTTTGGAAGTTCGTTGTTCGATATGTCATATAGTGTAGGCTCACCATCTACTTGGTAAGAGTAATCTTCATTCTGGACGGTGTAGCTGATCGCAGCAGGGAACGGATCTTTTCGACCCCACTGATATATCAAGCCTGCATTCTTGCGGAATGTGCCCTTCTCCATAGTCGTAGTTCCCAAATTTCTGTCCATAAAGCTCCATTGGGTACCTGATGCGTTTGCCTCCGTCGTGTAGAGAGTCGCAGCAGGGTCATAGTCGGTTATCCACAGATGCCAGCTCCATAGTATGTTGCCTTCTGCATCGACGGCTGCTACAAGTGCGTTTCCGGCGATTTCGCTACATTCTACTACTATCTGCTCGCTGGCCGGCGCATATTTCAGAGTTTTTACAAGCCCCTTCTCGTCTTGCCATACCAGTTGTACTCCTTCGACTTTACCGATTTCTTCGGTTGAATTGCCTTTAACTTTACAATTGAAAGCGGAAGTGCTTCCAGGCTTTACAATATAGCAGTTTGCCGTGCCGTTTTCAGACAAATTAATAGCTTCGCCAGGGACTTCGTAAATCTTTTGTTTTACGGTGATAGTCTTCTCGATACCTGCTGAGGTGAGCTTAAATTCGATATTTCGCTTTTCTTTTTCGGTATTCTCCTTAAATGAGAACACTAATTCTGCATCACCTTCCCCTTCTTCAGGTGAAACACTTACCCAGTTACATTCGTTAACCGGTGCGATAGTCCAAGCATTATTGCAAGTTACTGTTAGAGAAAGATCTTGCTCTTTCCAACTTGCCTCAATGCTTTCTGTAGATGCTTCCAAAATGGCTTTTGGAGTCTTGTCGCAGGCCGATGACAACACTGCGACAACCGCGATGGCGGAAAAAATTGTCCTTTTCATACACTACTAAATTTTAAATAGTAGCGCAATATAGTAATATTTTTGTTTTCTGCTTACAAATTGTAAGTATTTTTTTTCATTTCCTCTTCCTTTTCGGTGGCGCTGAGGAAAAGTTCCATCTGATTTCGGGCTCTCACGTAGTTGTGTTCGGGATAAGAGACCTTGTAGTAGACGTCTCCATTTATATAGTCGCACAGGAATCTTACGCTTTGCATAAAGGCGAAGAGCCTGGCGGCGTATGGCAAGTTTTCGATTTCTACGGGGAGCAGAAACTCCTTGGCCGTGGATAGGTATCCTTCGGTAAAGGCCCGGTAAATGTCCATATTGAAATCGATCTTGTCGTATTCAGGGCTATCCTCCGGGACAGGATTGGCCGCAGTGCGCATAAAGTCTCCGAAATCCGAAAAGACGAACGAATGCATCACCGTGTCCAGATCGATTACGCATAGCACGTCCCCGTCGCGGTCGAAAAGCACATTGCTCACCTTAGTGTCGCAGTGGCAGATGCGCTTCGGAAGCAGTCCCTGCGCGTGCAGCCTTTCTGCCTTGCACATCTCGTCTGCATATTTTTCGGCCAATTCGACCATCTCCCTACATTCCCTTAGTCTTCCTACAGGGTCGGCCTTCACCGCCTGACGGAGCTGCTCCAGACGAAGCGGCATACAGTGAAAGTTAGGGATTACCTCGCCTATGGGCTCCTTCAAGTCTACCAGCATGGCTTCGAACTCGCCGAAGGCTCTTCCGGCGCATCGAGAATACTCCGGAGTCACGCTGGAATGCGTAATGCTATCCTCGATAAATACGGACACCCTCCAGCACTGCCCGTCTTCGTCCCTATGATAGGTTTTTCCTGAGCCGTCGCTGCACTTTATGAATTCCAGAACCTTTCTGTCGATTCTGCTTTCGCCCCTTTCCAGCAGTTTCTTTCTTATGTGGCCGGTCACGGCCTCTATATTATGCTGCAAGAGTTCCACATCCGGAAAGATGTTCGTGTTAATGTGCTGGAGTACATAGTTTTTCCCCTTCGTGTCTATCTTGAAGGTGTCGTTTATCAAGCCTTCTCCCAGCGGCTTGATGGAGTCAATGCTCTCCCTAATCTGAAAGGCAGACGCTATCTGCCTCAATCTTTCTTCTGTGTACATAGATTTCCGGATGGTTTTAAAAGTGTGTGTAAAGATAAGAAAAATGCAGAATTGTTTTTTTAACTTTGTATTTGGGAGTCCCAATATTTCGGGAAGATAACAGATATGTCATCGAAAAAGTATGAATTAGGCATAGCGTTCAGCGGAGGCGGCGCGAAGGGTGCTGCACACTGCGGAGCCATCCAAGCACTTAATGAGTTCGGAATAAAGCCGGACGTGGTATCGGGAACGAGCGCCGGGTCTATGGTAGCCGCGTTCTATTCTGCCGGCTTCAAGCCTAAGGAGATGATAGATATGTTCTTGAAGATGAACTTTTTCAAGGACATCGTCACTCCTTCCAAGCCCACGGGCGGTCTTTTCGACTCCACTCCGCTACTGGAGATTATCGAGGAGAAGATGCCATATACTAACATCGAAGACCTTCCAATACCTACCTACATAGTAGCTTCCGATATGGACCACGGAAAGCCTAAAGTGTTCTCTAAGGGTAAGATAGCGCCCCGTCTGGTAGCCTCCTGTTCCATTCCTATAGTGTTCAAGCCTATGGTAATAAACGGAGTCCATTACATCGACGGAGGCGTGTTCCAGAACCTTCCGATTCCGGCCATCAGGAATATGTGTAAAAAGGTGATGGCTTTCAGCGTTCGCCGTATGGAGCCGGAAACCTATAAGGACAATCTTCTCTACACCGCCACTCGCGCGTACAGTATGATGTTTATGTCGAACATTATGGCGGATTCGAAATTGGCCGATATCTATATCGAACTGAATACCGACGGATGCAGTGTTTATGACATTTCGAACATCCCGGAACTTTTCAGACGCGGTTACTCCGATGCCTGTGCTGCCCTGGAAGCGGCAGGTTACGAGCGCAAATCTCCCGCAGAAGAGATAGAGTTCCCTCCTATGGAGGAACTCCGTCCGCTGAAAACGCACGATTGGTTCATCAAGAAACGCCTTAAGCGTCTCGAGGAGGAATTGGCATAAGCAATTCTCGAAGCTCGTAGGCCGATGTGAATCTGTGCTCGGCCGGAATGTCCTGCAGCCCGCGACTTCTCCAGTCTGCCAGTGCGAAATCGCATCCGGCATCGTGTCCGCAGCGGTAATCGTAGATGGTGTCTCCGAGGAAAAGGCACTCGTCTGCGCTAATCGTGCGACCCTCCATCTCCCCGGCCATCTTCATATATGCCCATGCCGGATCTGGGTCCGGTTTGTGCTTCGTGGTGACGTCGGCGGTGATTTCTATGTCGAAACAGTCCTTTACCTGCGTGAAGTTCTTGTCGAAGTCCAATTCGAAGCGCGAGCGCGAGGTTACCACACCCATTTTGAATCCCTGCTTCTTCAGTTCGTGGAGCAAATCAGACACTCCCGGAAACAGCGTCATATAGTAGCTGAGTTCCATAAAGTTTGACTGCCAATTCTTTATGAATTCCTCGGCCCGGGAGTAGCCTAAAATACCGGGTACCCGATGACTGGGAATGCCGAAAAATCGGTAGCTCTCGTCGTAGGTCATTTCATTGTTCATCAGTGTTTTAACGGTCTTTCGAAGCGATTCTACGCCGGTCTTTTCCGTGTCGACCAAAGTACCGTCAATGTCGAAAAGAAGGTGGGTATATCTATTTTGCATAATGCGCACAAAAATACTTATTTTTCGCGATTATTTATCCGTATGGTAAAAGATTTTTTGTCTCAAGAATTTTTCCGTATCTTAGTGCAGTTTGGCGAGAAGTGTGACGGGTAATACGCAAGCTGTCTCACTAACCTCTTGAATTAATATCTTGCGTCGTTTAACTAAATGGCAGACGAAAAAATAATATTTTCGATGAATGGCGTGGGGAAAGTGCTTCCTCATAATAACAAGGTCATTCTGAAAGACATCTATCTATCTTTTTTCTATGGGGCCAAGATCGGCATCATCGGTCTTAACGGCTCCGGTAAATCCACTTTGCTCAAGATTATAGCAGGAGTGGAGAAATCCTATAAGGGAGAGGTCGTATGGGCTCCGGGCTACTCAGTAGGCTATCTCGAGCAGGAACCGCAGATGGATCCTGAAAAGACGGTCATCGAAGTGGTTAAGGAAGGCGTGCAGGAAGTGGTCGATATGCTCGAAGAGTATAACGAGATAAGTATGAAATTCTGCGAGCCGCTCTCGGACGAACAGATGGCAGAATTGATAGAAAGGCAGGGAGAATTGACGGAAAAGATAGAGCATTGCCAAGGCTGGGAGATAGAATCCAAGCTCGAAAGGGCCATGGATGCCCTTCAGTGTCCGCCATCGGATGCGCTGATTAAGAACTTGTCGGGAGGCGAACGTCGCCGAGTGGCTCTATGTCGACTGCTTCTTCGCGAACCGGACGTGCTCTTGCTCGACGAGCCTACGAACCACCTCGATACCGAGAGTATCCAGTGGCTTGAAGCGCACTTGCAGCAGTATAAGGGTACGGTAATCGCCGTGACCCACGACAGATACTTCCTCGACAATGTGGCAGGATGGATTTTGGAATTGGACAGAGGCGAAGGCATCCCGTGGAAGGGTAACTATTCGAGCTGGCTCGATCAGAAGAGCAAGCGCTTGGCTATGGAAGAAAAACAGGAAAGTAAGCGCAGAAAGACCCTCGAACGAGAACTTGAATGGGTTAGGATGGCCCCTAAGGCTCGTCAGGCCAAGCAGAAAGCCCGTTTGGGCGCTTATGAGAAGCTCGCTTCGGCCGACGTCAAGGAAAAGGAAAATAATCTGGAAATATATATCCCTAACGGACCGCACTTGGGTAACAAGGTCATCGAGTTCCATAATGTCAGCAAGTCTTATGGCGACAAGCTCCTTTTCGAGAACCTCGATTTCGTGCTTCCACCTGCAGGCATCGTGGGTGTGATAGGCCCGAACGGTGCAGGTAAGACTACGCTCTTCAGGCTCATTATGGGACTTGACACTCCAGATGCCGGCTCCATAGACGTGGGCGACACGGTGAAGATAGCGTATGTGGATCAGCAGCATAAGAGCATAGACCCGGACAAGACGGTGTTCGAAACGGTAGCCGACAACTCTGAGTGGATAAGGCTCGGTAATAAGGATGTGAACGCCCGCTCGTGGGTGAGCCGATTCAACTTCTCCGGTGCCGACCAGGAAAAGCTCTGCGGAGTGCTTTCCGGAGGTGAGAGAAATCGTCTGCACCTCGCCCTAACCCTTAAGGACGAAGGAAACGTGCTCTTGCTCGATGAGCCTACTAACGACGTGGATGTAAATACCATACGTGCGCTCGAGGAAGGTCTCGACGGATTTGCCGGATGTGCAGTGGTAGTCAGCCACGACAGATGGTTCCTCGACAGAATCGCCACGCACATATTGGCATTCGAAGGCGACTCACAGGTTTACTTCTTCGAAGGTAGCTACTCCGAATACGAGGAGAACAAGAAACAGCGACTTGGCAATGTCGAGCCGAAGCGATTCAAGTATCGCAAGCTGATGGAATAGATGGAAGACGATAAGAGGTATATGCAGATGGCTCTCGCTCAGGCGAGTGAGGCCGCTTCGGAAGACGAGGTCCCTATCGGGGCGGTAATCGTCTGTCGCGGTCGGATAATCGGGAAGGGCCATAATATGACCGAAAGGCTTAAGGACCCCACGGCCCACGCGGAGATGATAGCGCTCACTTCAGCGACTCAGGCTATGGGAGGCAAGTATCTTAACGACTGTACTTTATATGTTACGGTAGAGCCTTGTCCGATGTGCGCCGCAGCCCTTTGTTGGGCCCAGATAGGACGCATAGTCTACGGCGCTGCAGACCCCAAGCGCGGCTATAGCCTCTTCTCCCCATCGCTACTTCACCCGAAGACCGAAGTGACGTCAGGAGTGCTCGGCGACGAATGCTCTAAAATCGTGACAGACTATTTTAAATCAAAGAGATGAAACTTTTTTTAATAGACGGACACGCGCTGGTATTCAAGATGTACTATGCGTTTTTAGGCCGCCCTATGGTAAACAGCAAGGGGGAGGACACCTCCATCATATTTGGCTTTACCAAATACCTGCTCGAACTCATCCATAGGGAGCAGCCCACGCACATAGCAGTGTCCTTCGACCCGCCGGGAGGGACATTCAGAAACCGTCTTTTCCCTGATTATAAGGCCAATCGCTCCGCGACGCCTCAGCTCGTGATAGATGCGCTTGAACCCCTTACCAGGATAGTGCGCTCGCTTGACATCCCAGTGCTGATGGTCCCTGACTTCGAAGCCGACGACGTGATAGGAACGGTGGCCAAGCGCTTCGCAAGCGCTATGGACGTCTATATGGTCACCCCGGACAAGGACTACGGCCAGCTCATCTCTTCCCACATCTTTCAGTACAAGCCCGGAAAGGGAGGTGCGGATAATGAAATCCTCGGCGAAAGCCAAGTCTGCGAGAAGTACGGCATATCCAGTCCTTCGCAGGTCATAGATATGCTCGCAATATGCGGCGACTCTGCCGACAATGTGCCCGGAGTGCAGGGCGTGGGCCCCGTGGGCGCTTCGCGTCTTCTGGCCAAGTATGACACGCTCGAAGGCATTTATGCCCATCTGGGCGACTTGACAGCCAAGCAGCAAGAGGCCTTTCGGGCAGCGCAGGACCATATCGGGCTCAGTAAGGAACTGGTCACCATCAAGATAGACGTGCCGGTGGAGGTGGAATTGGCCGAATTGGCATTAAGTAAGGAGCTGGATTCGCAGATAATCTCGCTGATAGAGTTTTACGAACTGCGCTCGCTCTCGAAGACGGTATCCTCCATCTGGAAGATCAATGAAGGAGGCGACATCTTCAGCGCACAGGCTCCGATACGTCAGGCGGAGAGCCTCGATTACGTGGAAAAGCCCGCGGGTGAGGTGATGCGTCTTGCAAGGGAGCGTGGAGCACTGGCATTTGTCCGCGAAGGGAACTCGCTGATGCTGTGCGTCGAAGGCCAAGTGTGCAAGTGTAAGATAGTAGAGGCTAAGGACGTTTTCGAAGATGCTTCCATAGAGAAAAGAGGCTATTCCATAAAGTCTCAGATGAAAGTTTTACTCGAGGAGGGAATAAGGCTTAATGGACGTCTTATGGACGTGGAATTGCTTCATTATGTGCTTAATCCGGAGAGGAATCACCATCTGGATAATATAGTGAAGGAATTCATGGGCGTGGACATAAATGCTCACGACGAAAGTAAGGCGGTGACGCTCAGCCTTTTCGATGATGCTCCCGAAGAGTCTGTCACAGAAGAGGACAAATACGGCGAGGTGAGCGCGATATGGAAGGTCGCTCCTATGGTTTACGAGGCCCTCGATTCCATGAAATCCGTTTATGACACCATAGAGGAGCCTCTGGCGAGAGTGCTTTTCGAGATGGAGCGAAACGGAGTTCGCATAGATGTTTCGGTGCTCAGGGACTTCGCCGACTCACTTCGCAAGAGGATGAACGAATGCGAGTCCCGGGTTAGGGAATTGGCCGGTAATCCGACGCTTAACGTAGCCTCGCCCAAGCAGTTGGGCGAGTTGCTCTTCGAGCAGTTGAAGATAGACCCGAAGAGGAAACGTACTAACAAGGGAAGCTGGCCTACCGACGAGGAGACCCTTTCGGCGCTGTCGGACAGGAGCCCTGTGATAGAAGACATATTGGACTATCGCGGCACCAGGAAACTCCTTTCGACCTACATAGAGCCGCTGCCGGGGTATATCTCGGAGCGCGACGGGCGCGTGCATACTACCTTTAATCAAGCACTTACGGCTACGGGCCGATTGAGCAGCTCTAACCCTAACCTGCAGAACATACCTATCCGCACGGAAGAGGGGCAGCAGATTCGTCGCGCTTTCGTGGCTCCGGAGGGCTGCGTGGTTATGTCTGCCGACTACTCGCAGATAGAGCTTCGCATAATGGCACATTTCTGTGGCGATGAGCATATGCTGCAGGCTTTCCGAGACGGGGAAGACGTACATAAGTCTATGGCTGCCAAGATTTTCTCCACTTCGCTCGATTCCGTAACCCCTGAGCAGAGAAGGATGGCGAAGACTGCCAATTTCGGAATAATGTACGGAATCAGTGCGTTCGGATTGGCCCAGAGACTGAAGATATCCCGCACTGCAGCGGCCAAGTTGATAGACGATTATTTCGCATCCTTCCCGAGCATCAGGGTCTTTCTGGACGGGGTGCTGGAAAATGCACGGAAGAATGGTTATGTGCAGACGCTGTTCGGACGCAGACGTTATGTTCCGGACGTGAATTCGCGTAACGGAAATGTCCGTGCGGTCTCTGAACGAAATGCCATCAATGCGCCGATTCAGGGCACTGCGGCCGATGTGATCAAATTGGCTATGATAGAGGTGCAGAAGGAGTTGCATCAGAGGGAGCTCCGTTCTCGGATGGTGCTTCAGATTCACGATGAATTGGTGCTGGAAGTGCCTGTGGATGAGATAGAACAAGTTAAAAATCTGTTAGTGGAGAAGATGGAGGGTGTGGTGAAACTGTCGGTTCCGCTGACTGTCGAGTGTAATTATGGAAAAGACTGGCTTGAAGCCCATTGACGAACTGATAAGAAGGGCGATAATAGGAGACGGAATGGCGTTTACGGCTCTCTGGGACGCATATATCGATGCGCTCAAGGGTTATCTTACCTCTTCTATGCACATTTACGACGAGTTCCTCTCGGACGATATCTGTTCGCGGAGTTTCGAAAAGGCTTTTCGTCAGATAAATACATACGACCCGTCCAAGAGCTCATTTTCGACTTGGCTCACCACCATAGCCAGAAACACCACTCTGGACATACTGGAGAGGGAAAAGCGCATGAACAAGGAGATAGTGTCGCTGGACGAGTCGTCTACGGCAGATTCCGTGATGGATTCCGTCATAGACCAGATAGACACCCCGCTCGAATCGATTATACGCGACGAGGACGATTCGCATACGCGAAGATGTATAGACGCGCTTCCTCCTCTGTATAAGGAAGTAGCTCGCAAGCGTCTTGTAGAAGGGCTTCAGTATAAGGAGATAGCCGAGGAGCTGGGCCTGGGGTTGAATACGGTACGCACTCGTATTCGTAGGGCTAAGGATTTGATAGAAAATATGAAAGATGAATCAGAAGAAGTATAGGAGAGAAGATTTCGCACGAGCTTGTGAACTTTACGAAGAATGGAATGCTAAAATCAACGTGATTTCCAGAAAGGATATAGACAGCGTCTTCGAGCATCACTTTCTGCATTCCTTCTCGATTTTTGAGTATTTGATTTCGCGAGGCGAGTCGACGGAAGGACTTGACATTCTGGATGTCGGAACAGGTGGAGGTTTTCCGGGAGTTCCGCTGGCTATGATTATGCCTTCGTGCCGGTTTACTCTATGCGATTCCATAGGAAAGAAGGTGAAGGTGGCGCAGAGCGTCTCGGAGGGGTTGGGCCTTAAAAACGTAACTTGCGTGAATGCTCGTGCAGAAAGCCTCGAAGGGGAGTACGACTATGTAGTGTCTCGCGCAGTGACTTCATTAGTAAACTTTTATCCGTGGGTGAAGGGAAAATATAAAAAGAGCATCTTGTATCTAAAAGGAGGTGATGTGCTGGAGGAAATCTCCGAACTTTGTCGCAAATTCGGGCTTTCAGCATCGCAGATAACGGCTTGGCCTATTTCGAATTGGCTTTCTGACGATTATTTTGCCGAAAAATTTGTAATTGAGATAAGAAAATAGTATCTTTGCCCTCCCAAAAGTGCAAATATAAAAAAGAATAAGATATGAAAAGGACATTCCAACCATCAAATCGCAAGAGGGTTAATAAGCACGGTTTCCGTGAGCGTATGGCTTCTGCTAATGGACGTAGAGTTCTTAACGCACGTCGCCGTCACGGTCGTAAGAAATTAACCGTTTCTTCAGAAGATCGCTATTAATCTTCTCGAAAAAGTTAGAAAAGGGATGACCAGAGAGATTTGGACATCCCTTTTCTGCGTAGAAAGGTTTATATTTTTGGTAATCTGAATATAAAGTCGGATATTCGTAGAAGATTACATTCCTAAGGTATGAAGTGGTTTACAGATCTTTTCGTAGAGCAGTCATTCGTTCAGGCTATCGTGGTGCTATCGCTGATATGTGCGGTAGGTCTTCTCCTCAGTAAAATCAAGATCAAGGGTGTTTCCCTGGGTATAACCTTCGTGTTTTTTGCGGGCATATTGGCCGGACATCTGGGGCTCAACATTAATCCTGCGATGCTCGCACTGGCACAGAACTTCGGTTTGGTGCTGTTTATCTATGTGCTTGGTCTGCAGGTGGGTCCCAGCTTCTTCCCGTCTCTTAAGAAGGGCGGAATAAAGCTGAATCTGCTGTCTCTCGGCGTGCTGGTGATAGGCACTCTGATGGCAGTCGTGGCGAGTCTCGTGACTAAGATTACCCTGCCGGTGTCCGTCGGCCTTTTGACAGGTGCCGCTACGAATACCCCTATGCTCGGTGCCGCTCAGCAGTCCCTTCTCGAGATTCATCCCGAGGCTACCGACGTGTCGAATCAGATGGCTATGGCCTGCGCCGTGGCTTATCCTTTCGGTATCATAGGCGTGATTCTGTCCATCGTAATCCTTCGTTCTATGTTCTGTAAGGGTGGGGAGTCGTCGAAGCAGGTGCACGAGAATCCTACTTTCGTGACGGAATTGCGCGTGACTAATCCGGCGATTTGCGGAAAGAACATAAAGACCATAATGCGAGGGGTTCATCCCCATCTGGTGGTGTCCAGGGTGTGGAAATTTACAGGAGCTAATGAAGACGACGCTAATGAGGGCATAGTCATCATTCCTAATGGAGACACAGTCTTGGAAAAGGGCGAGCACGTGTTGGTGATGTCTAAGGAAAGTGAGGTTGACCAGGTGGAAAAGCTTTTCGGAGAGAAGGTTAAGAAAGACTGGAATAAGAAGGACATCGACTGGAACCACATCGACGGCTCACTCGTGTCCCGTCACGTCTTGGTGACCAAATCGAAGATTAACGGGGCCAAGCTGGGCGATTTGCATCTTCGTAACGCCTACAGCATCAACATTACTCGTGTGAATCGCGCCGGTATCGACATCTTGCCGTCGAGCAACCTTCGTCTTCAGACAGGTGACAAGCTCACCATCGTGGGTCAGGAGAAGGCTATCGACAGCGTGGCGGCAGTGCTTGGCAATCAGGAGAAAGAGCTTCGCAATCCTAACCTTTTCGCGATTTTCGTGGGCGTTATCATCGGCCTTGTCGTCGGTGCCATTCCGCTCTCCATCCCGGGAATGAGCGTGCCTGTCAAGCTGGGTCTTGCGGGCGGCCCTATCATCATCGGTATCTTGATGGGAGCGTTCGGCTCGCGATTCCACGTCGCCACTTATACCACTATGAGTGCCAATATGATGCTTCGCCAGCTGGGACTCACGATCTACTTGGCCGGTCTGGGCCTGAGTGCGGGTCCGGGCTTTTTCGAGACCGTCTTCCAGCCGGAGGGCTTGCTCTGGATAGTGGTCGGCGTACTATTTGCGATGGTTCCGGTGCTTCTAATCGGCATCATCTCCACTAAATTCTGCGGTGTTTCCTACGCATCTAACATAGGAATGATTTGCGGTGCTATGGCCAATCCTATCGCGCTTAATTACGCGCTCAGTACGGTCGAAGATGACGAACCGTCAGTGTCTTATGCTACGGTTTATCCGGCCGGAATCTTTCTTAGAGTCATCTCTGCCCAGCTCGTCATCTTGATGATGATGGGGTAGCGGTGGATGGAAATGAAAGAAAAAACCCGAGGGTCTTGAACGACTCCCGGATTTTTTATGGGGTAATGTTATTATCAGAATATGATATTAGCAAGGCCGTCTGTAACGACTTTTATGTTAATGTCTTGTGCGACTCCCACAGCTGTCATATTTTTGTCACTCTCCTCATCTCCCACTAAGGTAAACTCTATGGCGGTGTCAGACATCATCTTGTATTTCATTTGAATAGTCTGTTTCATAACTATACAGATAAGAGCGCCTTCTGTGTCGTTACTATTCGGTAAGGCTACGTAAGTGCCTGTGGCACAGACATAATCGCCTGCTTTAAGGCTCATTAGGAAGTCTTTGTCTTCCTGTGAGATCTTGTCCGTTGCGGTGATTGCTTGCAGCATCTTGAGGGTGGCTTCGTCGATCTGTGGACCAAATAGAATAACACCATCCTCTCTGAATGCGTAGCAGACTTTCGTGCCATCTGTCGTAATTACCCAGTCTTTCTGATAGGCAGGAGCGGAAGTGGAATTGTCTTTCTTACACGATGGCGCGACAAGCAGGGCACCAAGCATGATTGCGCTCAGTGCGGTGATCAGTTTGATTGTGTGTTTCATAAAAAATTATATTAGTGTTGATTCTGTGAATATAAGAATTTTTTGCAAAAAAAAGTTGTATTTTTGCACCCAAATTTGAATGCTTGGTAGAGCTTGTACTCCGCTATATAAATGAATGTAAAAAACAATTGCGGAAAGCTCACCTGGACGATACTTTCCATTTCCCTTCTTACCGTGATGGCCGGCGCTGCCATCGCCCCTGCACTTGGTATTATTCGCGATCATTTTTCCGATGCATCGGACGTGCTGGTTCAATTGATAGTAAGTTTGCCTGCGTTACTTATTATAGTCACGAACCTGGTTTTTCCGCGTCTTTGCAGATGGATGAAAACTAGGACATTGGCATTAACGGGATTAGTGCTTTATGTCTTGACCGGCGCAGGCTGCTTTTTCGTGGATAATATCTGGATACTGCTCTGCTTGCGAGCACTGCTCGGATTGAGCGTGGGAATGATAATGCCGCTCTCGACGGGATTATTGGCATACTATTATCCGCCGGAGAAGCAGGCTGGCCTGATGGGGCTTTCGGCGGCGATGAACCAGATGGGCGGTGTGGTGGCTACGCTATTGGCCGGACTTCTCGCAGGAATCCAGTGGAACTATGCGTTTCTGGTGTATTTGCTGGGGCTGATTGCCGCAGTGATGGTGCTGTTCTTCTTGCCGAACGAGAGGCTGAGTGGTGGTAGCAGGCCTTCTTTAGGACTTTTGAAGCGTTTTCATCCTTCGGTGGTGGGAATGTTTCTGGTTATGGTGCTCTTTTTTATCTATCCTACCAGGTTTGCGATGAGTGCGCACGCGGGGACGGACCTTTCTAATAATGCCATCACCTTTATAATGGTGGGCTTGGACATGGTCGCATTCCTGGTGGGATTAGTGTTCGGAAAGGTAATGGAGAACTTCCGCTATGGAATCAAATATATGGCTCCCATAGGGTTTATGCTGGGCTATTATTTGCTTTCGATGGGCTCAAGCTTGCCGCTACTTCTTGCGGGGTCCGTCGCCATAGGTATAGCAAATGGCGTGGGCGTGCCATACTTGAATACGATTGCATCTTTGAAGGCGGGGCGCACAGCGGCATCTACCGTAATGCCGCTGCTTTCCGCCGCGCTTTATTTAGGACAGTTCTTGTCTCCTCTTATCGTTACGCCGCTGTGTCGAGCGCTATTCGAGCCAACTGATTATCTATCACCTTTTAAGATAGGAGTAATGATAAGTGCTATTTATCTGCTGCAAGTCTTCCTGACCCGCAAGCGTCAGGTCGTGAAGTGAGTTTAGTCGACTTTAGTGACATCTATCGAGATACCATCCGTCGAAGACGTGATGATGAGTTGATGGCATCCGCGCCATCAGGCAGAAAATGGCTGTCATTTCCTGATTTGTTTGGTAGCAATCATCTTGATGGCCAGGCCACCGGAGAAATCCGGTGGTTTTTTAAAAATTCATCCGGCCAAACCCTCTTCTCGCCGGATAAAACGGTACTTTAGTCTCTCCTATCCGGCAAAACCCATGATCCACCGGACGGGAAGCCAATGAGACTAGCTCGTCAAATTCATTTTGGCAGCGACTGTGCTCCAGAAGTGTGTAGAATGGCACCTCCCTGCCAAGGTGAAGCTTACAAAGTCTCACCTTGGCAAGCCACCCTTAACAGAGTGCGCTCTACGCCGTCCTCCTTGCCAAAGTGAATTGGCGGAAGTCCGAAGCCGAAAAACACCCTTTGAGTCTGAGTGACGTAGAAGCACTTCTGCTAGGGGCGCCGACTGAAGGTGTACAGAAGTTTCGTACACCTTGAGAGCATGTCCTTAGTAGAACGTTGTAGAGCATTGATGCAGCTGGATAATGTGACTATTAAAGAGTTTTCTGAATCCATCGTCCGGTCTTTCGAGCCCTCTCACGGTCAAGAAGTCCTTTCTCTTTTAAAGAATTCACGATTCTTTTGACCGTGCTTCTGGATTTGCCTAATACGACAGCAATCTGGTCGAGTGTGATGGTGTCGTTGGCTTCGATGGCTTTTACAGCCGCCAATTCCTGCAGGCTGAGAGATTTTATAGGTTTTCTTGAACCTATAAATCCGATAGTAGTACTGGATTTTTCGTGTAGGTTCTGTTTTTGTTACCTCCGTGAGCCTCCAGATATCCAAATTCTGTCAATTGGCGCAGATACCGCTTGGCCGTTGTTTCGGTGAATCTGAAAGCACTGACAATAGATTCTGTCTTGACTTCACTTTTATCGGCCATAAATAATAAAATATCGACCAATTTCTCTGCAAGAGATGGCTTTATCGACCATTTATCGACCATTTTCTTAATTATATCAGTTTTATCGGCCACTTCCACCGATCTCTCATATTGTTCGATGTCATGTTTCAAGTGAGCGCAGTGCAGCTCTGTCATACAATCAACAAAGATTTGTATATTTTCTTGCTCTCTTGTGTCAATTAAAGCCTGAATATATTCACCTTTATCTTCCTTTAGAACCTTTGTCGGCAGCACATCATATTCCATTTGCAAAAGGTTCATCAGCAAGCGACAAGTTCTGCCGTTGCCATCAGCCCAAGGATGAATGGTTACGAGTTCATAATGAGCCCAGAAGCTTAATTCATAAACCGCTGCAATATTACTGGAGTCAAGCGCTTTACGTCTGGCATTAAGTTCATTGCAGAATGCTTCCAATTTCTGAGGCACTTTCATCCAGTTCAGATAAGATCGACCTCCTGCTCCTGCTGTAACATTAAGTTTTCGCAGTTCTCCTTTTGAAGCATCGAAAGAGCCACCTAAGGAATTGTATTCCGAGCCTGTTCTTGCCATAACTTTGGAAGCAAGCATAATTAGAGAATCCACAGTGATGTCTTCGTGACGCTTTATCCACTCTATTCCGTATTCATAAGCGTTTTTTAAGTCGAGGTTCATCAACTGTTCAACCATAGGTTTACCCTTTGCGGTAATGCCCTCGTCAAACAAAAGCTGGGCCTCAACTTCTGTCACTGTGCTGCCTTCGATAGCGGTGGAATGGGTAATAATCGAGTAAAGATAGAATTTGCCGTAATCTATCTGATTGGATATTTCCAATTCTTTGTACTGCCGGAGTAGTTGCAGCAGTTTAGTATTATTATCTGCATTCATATCTTATACTCTTTAGCATTTCTTATCAAGACACGATAGTTTGTTGTCCGAAGTCTCGTATTGACAGACCTATGTGATTCGATTTCGCAAAGATAAAGAATTATCCTGCACGATTCACATTTATAGGCTCATTTTGAGTTTTTCGCCGCAAAATTCCCGATTTTATCCATTAAAAACTCGGAAAAAGTCCCGATTTTGCGACTTGAAAACACGGAAATCGAGTCTCCGATATTATCCTTGCCAAAGTGAATTTGTGGAAGCGTTCGGGATTTCGTCGCGCAGAGCGCTCCGACGTCCCTTCCCGCTCGCCGCGGGGCCCTTGCAAACCATTTGAAGCTCACGGCCTGACGGCCTATGGGCTTTTTTTCGCACAAGCCCTTACAGGAGCAAGCTTCTGACGACCTTGCACGAAAAAAGCCCAGCGCTTCGCGCTGAGCTTCAAATGGTTTGCGGAGAGGGAGGGATTCGAACCCCCGGAACCTTTCAGTTCAACAGTTTTCAAGACTGCCGTAATCGACCACTCTACCACCTCTCCTTCCGTTTAAGGGATTGCAAATTTAAGTAAATAATTTAATAATCCAAAAAATTTTTGCGTATCTTTGAGAATTATGATAATCGAGGCGGAAAATATTTGCAAGTCGTATGGTGAGTTGAAGGTCCTGAAAAATGTGGATTTCGCAGTGGATCGTGGGGAGGTGGTGTCTGTCGTGGGCGCTTCGGGTGCCGGCAAGACGACTTTCCTTCAGATAATTGGCACTCTGCTGACTCCGGATTCGGGCGTGCTGAGAATCGCCGGGACGCAGGTAGGTGGAGACGAGCGCCGATTGGCCGAATTCAGAAACAAGCATTTGGGATTCGTGTTCCAGTCGCATCATCTTCTGCCGGAGTTTACGGCGGTGGAGAATGTCTATATTCCCGCACTGATCGCCGGCGAGGGCGAGAAATCTGCGCGAAAGCGTGCACTGGAGCTGCTGGAGAAGGTAGGGTTGGCAGAAAGGGCGGAGCATAAACCGTCCGAATTGTCCGGCGGAGAGCAGCAGAGGGTGGCTATCGCGCGCGCTCTGGTGAACGCTCCGGACGTGCTTCTGGCCGACGAACCGACTGGAAATCTCGATTCGAAGACGAAGGAGGAAATCCATAGCTTGCTCTTCAGCCTCAGGGATGAATTGGCACAGACGATAGTGCTCGTGACGCACGATTCGCATCTGGCGGGCCTGTGCGACAGGTGCTTGGAGATGAAGGACGGCAGATTCATCTAGGGGCTTATGTCGGTGTTCCATTTTAAGCAGTTCGATGTGGCTAATGACGTGTCAGCTATGAAGTTAGGCACGGATTCGGTGCTTCTGGGCGCATGTGCGCTCATTCCCGAGGGCGTTAGGCGAGTGCTCGACGTGGGCACGGGAACCGGGGTGGTGGCGCTGATGATAGCCCAGCGGACGGGCGGCACTGCGCAAATTGACGCCATCGACATCGACGCACCTTCGGTGAGTGAGGCTCAGGCCAATTTCGCCGCCAGCCCGTGGCGCGGCTCCCTTCGTGCGGAGCATTGTGCGCTGGGGGATTGGCCGAGAGAAAAGGAATACGACCTGATAGTCTCGAACCCTCCGTTTTTCGATGATTCCCTTCTTAATCCCGACAGTCGAGTGAGCGCCGCACGGCACACCTTGTCGCTGTCTTATAGGGACTTGTGCGCTTATGCGAGCGAGACGCTTTCCGAAGACGGGGTGCTCGCGATGGTGCTTCCGGCAGAGACTCAAAAGGCGCTTGTGCGTACGGCGGTGAGCTTTTCGCTTTATCCGCGGCATATTACCCTCATCCGTACGACGGAGCGAAAGAGGGTGCGCAGAATCGTGGCTTGTTTTACGAAGAGGCGCTGCGAGTGCAGGGAAGAGGAGGTCACGATGATGGAGGGCGGGGAATACACTGCCCGATATCGTAGTTTTGTAGAGACTTTTTTATTAAATTTGTAGTAATTATATAATAACTGTATGGCAGATATATTGAATCTTCAAAAGGTAGCTTCTCAGGTGCGAAGAGATATCGTGCGTATGGTGACCATTTCAAAGTCAGGTCATCCCGGAGGCTCGCTTGGCATTACTGACGTGATGACGGCGCTTTATTTTAACGAAATGTCACACGACCCTAAGACTTGGACGAGAGAGGGGAAAGGACAGGATATGTTCGTTCTTTCGGCCGGACACCTCGCTCCGGTCTATTACAGTGTTCTCGCACGCAGTGGCTATTTCCCTGTAAGCGAGATGTCTACGCTGCGTAAATTCGGTTCCAGACTTCAGGGCCACCCTTGCGTTACCGACCACCTTCCGGGTGTGTTTATGCCTTCGGGCTCTTTAGGCCAAGGACTTTCTGCCGCTGCCGGAATGGCGCTGGGAAAGAAATTGGACGGAGATCCGCATAGGGTATATGTACTGTGCGGCGATGGCGAAAGCGAAGAGGGTCAAATCTGGGAGGCCGGAATGTGGGCTTCACATAACGGAGTAGATAACCTCGTGGCATTTACCGACTTGAACGGACTTCAGATAGATGGCCCTACGGAAACCATCACCGGAATCGAAGACCTTTCCGACAAATGGCTTTCATTCGGATGGGACGTGATAGATGCCGACGGTAACGACTTCGAGTCCATCCTCAAGGCTTTCGAATTTGCACACGACGAGAACGGAAAGCCTAAGATGATACTCTTCAGAACCGTTATGGGAAAGGGAGTTGACTTTATGGAAGGTAACCACAAATGGCACGGAAAGGCTCCTAGCGAGGAAGAATGCGCTAGGGCAATGGCACAATTGGCAGAAACTTTAGGAGATTTTTAGTATGAAGAAATATATCAACACAGGTAATAAGGATACCCGTAGCGGTTTCGGTGCAGGTCTTCTTGAGGCAGGCAAGTTGGAACCTAAGGTAATGGCCCTTACGGCCGACCTGAAGGGCTCGGTTAAGATGGATGCTTTCGCAGCAGCCTTCCCTGAGCGTTTCGTTCAATGCGGAATCGCCGAGGCTAATATGATAGGCGTGGCCGCCGGACTTGCGGTGACCGGAAAAGTTCCTTTCGTGGGCTCGTTCGCCGAGTTCGTCACAGGTCGCGTTTACGACCAGCTCCGCCAGGAAGTGGCTTATGGACACACTAATGTAAAGATCGCTTCGTCTCACGCAGGCATTACCCTGGGAGAAGACGGCGCCACACACCAGACGATGGAGGATATCGCCCTTATGAGAGCGCTTCCGGGTATGACTGTCATCGTTCCTTGCGACTATAACCAAACGAAGAACGCCACCATAGCGGCAGCGCTTTGCGACGGTCCGGTTTATCTTCGTTTCGGTCGCCCTTCAGTGGCAAATTTCACTTCGGAGGACGAGAAGTTCGAGATAGGAAAGATATACACTCTTAACGAAGGTACGGACGTTACCCTCATCGCTTGCGGTCATCTGGTATGGGAAGCGCTTCAGGCTGCGGAGATACTGGAATCCAAGGGCATAAGCGCCGAGGTGCTTAATGTGGCTACGATAAAGCCTCTAGACGAGGAGACCCTTCTCGCAAGCATCAGGAAGACTCGCTGCGCAGTGGTGGCCGAGGAGCACAATATGGCCGGAGGCCTGGGCGAGGCAGTAGCGGGGACATTGGCATTAAAAGAGGCCTGCCCGCTGGAATTCGTGAACGGCGCAGACCGTTTCGGCCAATCGGGTACTCCGTCCGAGCTTATGGCAGCTTACGGGCTGAATGCCGAATCGATTGTAGAACACGCACTTAAGGTAATAGGTAGAAAGTAATGGTAGAATTTCCTTCTGAGCAGTGGAAAGATTACGAGCTGCTGGATAGCGGAAGAGGCGAAAAGTTGGAAAGGTTCGGCAGGGTCGTGATGGCTCGTCCTGAACCTAAGGCTCTGTGGGATAAGTCTATGAGTGAGCAGGAATGGGATAAATTGGCCTATACCAGATTCACTCCGGGCGCCGGATTCGGGAAGGCAGGAAAGGAAGATTGTGGCACTTGGTCCCGTCTCAAGCAGATGGATGACCAGTGGTATATAAGGTATCCGGGTCGGCAGAAAGGACTTGGCTTTAATCTTCGATTAGGCCTGACTTCTTTCAAGCACGTGGGCGTCTTCCCCGAGCAGGCTCCGAACTGGGAGTATATCTATTCGCACTGCAAGCCGGGAATGAAGGTGCTTAACCTGTTCGCCTACACCGGGGGAGCTACTCTGGCGGCACGTGCGGCAGGTGCGGATGTCACCCATCTGGATTCCGTGCGCCAAGTGGTCAATTGGGCCCACGGTAATATGGACAAAAGCGGTATGGACGGCATCCACTGGGTGGTGGAGGACGCTATGAAGTTCGTGCGCAGGGAGGCCAAGCGAGGTCGCCTCTACGACGGCATCATTCTCGACCCTCCGGCTTACGGGCACGGACCCGACGGAGAGAGGTGGAAACTCGACGATTGTCTTTTCGATATGTTGAGGGAAGTGAATAAGATTCTCTCGGATAAGAACAGCTTTATGGTGCTTAATCTGTATTCTAACGGATATAGCGCACTTCTGGGAGAGACCCTCGTGAAGGAGGCCCTCGGTCTCAAGGGAGACTATAAAATGGAAAGCGGAGAACTCGCTCTGCGTGACCGCTTCGGCAAGAATCTCCCGCTTTCTATCGTAGTGCGATTAGCTCGCTAACCTTTCGAATCCAATATAGTCTTGAACTTGCCTTCCAGCTGGGAGGCAAGTTTTTTCTCACCATTCTTCTCGAGCCTGTCCGAAAGCAGGAAGATGTACTGCGCACAAGTCTCGCATTCGTTCTCCGAGAATGAACCGAATCCCATATAGAAATCGGTAGTCCGGAGAAGCTCTTCGGAGTATCTTGCAGTCAAGTCGAGCGCCTTCTCCCTTTCGCCCAGTTCGAAATAGATATTTATGGCTTCGGTTACCATATAGTTGTTATTCGAGAATCCGAGCGGTATGGCATCGAGCGGGTATGGTTTCATAACCTCCTGCATCTTGTCCAGCATCTCAAGCGCCCTTTCGTTCTCGCCCTTGTTCTGGAATACCTTCGCCGCCGTCACGAACAACTGCCTTATGCTCATCACACCCAAGTGGGTGTAATAGTTCTGGTAGTCTATGAAGTAGTCTTCGCGAGAAAGAGCGTCGAACCTGTAGACGGAAGTCATCTTTCTGTAAAGTTCGTCGCTATCCACGATTCCCGGCGCGAGGTTGCTCGGCTTGTTCTTGAAAGGCACCAGCTTATAGGAATAACCCTCGTAGACCAGATACTCCTTCTGGCCCACATTGATTTCACCTCCCATATTCAGCATCTGAAGCGGTCTAGACCAGTCGTAACCAGCCAGGAAGTCGAGCATAAACAGCTCCGGCTTAGAGATGTAATCCTTACCCTTCGGAATCGTCAACACTATGCTATCCAGTATCTTATCTGCGTTCTCCACGCTCACGATACCGCTCTTCAGAACATTTTCCTTATTCACCGGCACCACTATCTTACGCGATGCGATATAGTCCACTCTCTTTCCGCTCGACAGCTCGACCTTAGCCTTCGGGTGCTTGAAGATTTCCATCACGTCGTGGATGTTCATCTCCGTATTGCGGCTGTCCACTATCGGGATATACTCGTTAGTACCATAGAGATACTGCTTGTACGGAACCGAAATCGGCAGCGGAGCCGACTCGTTCACTGCATATTTCATCTGGTCTATATGCCAATCCGTCCCCAGCAGCGAAGTGTTCACGATTCGGACGTCGGTGCGGATGCTTTCCACTTCCTGCGCATACCAGAGCGGGAATGTGTCGTTATCGCCGTGCGTAATCAGAATGCCGTTCGGGCCTACCGAATTGAGGTAGTTCCGTGCGATTTCCACAGCCGTGTAGCGGTTCGACCTGTCGTGGTCGTCCCAGTTCTGCTGTGCCATCAGTGCAGGAACCCCCAGACACAGAGTGCACAGGCCCACACCTACCCATTTCATGGCCTTCTTCCTTTCGGCCAATGCATTATACAGCGCCGCTGCCCCTATTCCTATCCACACGCTGAAGAAATAGAACGACCCTGCGTATGCGTAGTCTCGCTCGCGCACCTGATATGGCGGCTGGTTCAGATAGAGGACTATGGCCAATCCTGTCATAAAGAACATCAGGAAGTTCAGGAAACACCCTCTCTTGTCCTTTTTGAACTGGAAACAAAGGCCTATCAGTCCGAGAATCAGCGGCAGGAAGAAGTAGTGGTTCTTACCCTTGTTATGGGCCAATACGTCCGGCGCGTCGCTCTGGTCTCCGAGACGGGCGTTGTCTATGAACTTGACTCCGCTCTCCCAGTTTCCGTTGAAAATGTCGCCCGGGACAGGGGAGTGAATGTCATTCTGCCTTCCCACGAAATTCCACATAAAGTATCTCCAATACATCCAGTTGCACTGGTAGTCGAAGAAATACCTAAGGTTCGCGCCCATCGAAGGCTTGCCTTTCTTTCCGTTAGTGTAGTATTTGTAGAACTCGGAGTAGCTTCCGTCCGGAGAATCGCTCCACATACGAGGGAAGAGCATCTTGTCCTTTCCCAAGTAGTCCGCGTCGACAGGTCCGTCTACCTTTTTATATTTCCCATCTACCGGAGCCCAGTACTTCGAGGTCTTGAGGTCGTAGTCTGCGCCATAGTATTGGCCATAGATAAGAGGAGTCTTGCCGTATTGCTCACGGGAAAGGTATCTCACCAGGGTGAAGGCATTGTCCGGCTGATACTCGTTAGTCGGAGTCTTCGCGCAGGAACGGATGATGTCTATGGTGAAAATCGAGAATCCTATGGTAATCACGGTGAAGCTCAGAAGCGCCGTGTTCAGCAGCAGTTTGCCCTTCTTCATAGTCCGAACTATCCCCCAGAAGCACAGCGCGAGCAGTGCCACCATAAAGAACGCCGCACCGCTGTTATACGGCAGATGCAGTACGTTCACGAAGAACAGGTCGAAGTAAGCGGCCATCTTCGGAAGCCACGGGATTATGATAAAGAGAATCAGGGCCAATATGCCCACTCCCACGAGGAATATCTTCAAGTAATCCTTAGCCGAATACTCGTCCTTAAAGCGGTAGTAGTACATAAAGACCAGAGCCGGAATCGCCAGCAGGTTAAGCAGGTGAATGCCGATGCTAAGACCCATCAAAAATGCTATCAGCACTATCCAGCGCAGCGAATGCGGCTCGTCCGCCCTGTCGTACCAGATGGTCATAAGCCAGAACACCAGTGCCGTGAACAGACTGGACATCGCGTAGACCTCGCCCTCGACTGCCGAGAACCAGAACGTGTCCGAGAAGCAGTAGGCCAATGCTCCCACCATACTGCTGATGGTGATGGCCGCCGTGGCGGACTTGCTATAGAGCCCGTTCTCGCCCGGCTTGATGAGTCTCTTTATGAACCAAACCAGTGTAAGGTATAACAAAAGTATGGTCAGGGCCGAATAAATGGCGCTGGCCGTATTTACTGCGGCAGCGGCGTGGGCCGAATCTCCGAATAGCGTGAAGAACTTAGCAAATATCTGGAATACGGGGTTTCCCGGCGGGTGACCCACCTCCAGCTTGTATGAAGATGCTATGAATTCTCCGCAGTCCCAGAACGAAGCCGTGGGCTCTATCGTGAGAATGTAAGTAACCGTCGCTATCACGAACGTAACTGCGGCAGTTATCTTGTTCCAAATACTGAACTCTTTATTATTCATAATCTACAAAGATACAAAGAGATTTTGATAGGAAAAATAGGTGCGTGCTTTCTATTTGAAAATCAAAATTTTATTGGTAATTTTGCAAGCAATGCATAACATTTTATCTCATAGCACTATCCTTTCGTACTTCCACTCAGAAATATCGTGGGGGGGGGTAGAAACTATAACCTATTAAATAGTAGCAATATATACCCCTTTCGCAGGGGCTTGTACTTCGCTGGCGGAATGTGATTTCGTCGGCGAATTTTCGTGTTAGTCAGGCTTGATAATCAATGAATACAAAACTAATAAAAAACACTTATGAAGAAGATTAAACATTTGCTATGCGTAGCCGGCATCTTGTCGCTTACGCTAGTGTCCTGCTATAAGGACCAAATCAACGATCTGCAAACGCAGATAGACGAGGTGAAAAACACTTAAATTAAAAGTGTCAACGACCAGATTTCCAGCATCAAGACCTCCATATCGAAGCTGGAAAGTACTGACACTGAATTAAAAGGCTTTATCTCTACTTTGCAGGCTCAGGCAGCTGAGCTGGAGAAGACCGATGAGAGCCTCGGTAAAAGTATAAAGGACCTTAAGACAGAGCTCTATAGCGCTATTTCTTCCGCTAAACTCGAAGTTTTGAATAAACTCGATGCGGAGAAGAATGCCCTTCTCGCAGAGATTAACGCTAATAAAACGAAAATAGCGGCGCTCGAAGCTAAGGATATGCAGCTTGCCGAAAAAGATGCCGACCTTCAGCGCCAGATAGATGGCTTGAAGGGAGAACTTACCGACCTTCAGACTAAATATGAAGAAATTAGCGCTAAGGCTGCATCTGTCGAAAGTGAACTCTCACAGAAGATAACTACGGCAGAAGCCAATTGTCTCGCGCAGCTCGAAGCCTATAAGACCAGCGTGAACAATCAACTCGTATCCATCAATACGACCATCGCCACGCTTCAAGCTAAGGACGAGGACCTCCAGAAGCAAATCAACAATTTGAAGTCTTATGTCGATAGCGGCATCCAAGATGCGAAAGACTGGGCAAGCGCCACTTTCGCTACGATCGAACAGTATAATGCTACCGCCGGCATAATAGCTACCATCCAGGGTCAGATTGCCGCCCTTCAGAAAGAGGTAGATGAACTCGACAGAACGACAGTTAATCTTAGTAAGGAAGACCTAGACAATGCCATCGCCGGTCTTCGCGCCGAACTGCGTCCGGAGATTCAAAAGGTAGCCGATGACGCTGCTGCGTCCCTTCAGGATGTTTCGAAAAAGATTACCGCTGCCTACACTAAAGCTATTTCCGAGGCTATCAGTGCCAGCGAAAAATCCATAAAGTCATGGGTAAACACCCAGCTCGCAGGTTATTATACGGCTTCTCAAGTGGACAGCAAGCTCAGTAGTCTCAAAAGTAGCCTCGAAGGTCAGTTAAATAGCCAGAAGACCTATCTTACCGGGCTTATAAAAAATCTCGAAAGCACGCTTTCTTCGAAAATCAGTGCTAACAAGACCCTTATTGATGGGCTTCAGAGTCAGCTTAATGGCCTGAGCTCAGAGCTTAGCGAATTAAGCGGCAAGGTATCTTCCAATTCCAGAGCTATTTCCGACAATGCGTCTAAGATAAGTGCCAATTCGCTCGCTATTTCCAGAAACGTTAATGACATCGATGCTTGCGAAAAACTCATCGCCGCTAATAAGAAGCTTATCGCCGAGAATGAATCTGCGATAAGTGCTAATTCGAAGGCCATAAAGGCTCTCCAGAGTAGGGCTACTGAAAACGAAAGGAAGATAGCTCAGAATGTGAGCGACATCGCCCAGAACGCAAGCGACATCGCTTCTAATGCTTCTCTTATCGCGACTAACGCTGCCGCCATCTCGAACAATGCACAGGCTATTTCCGATAACGCTGCCGAGATCCAGAACTTGAAGAGCGAACTCGCTCAGACGAAAAAGGACATCACTTCTGCTTACATTAAGGCTATCGACGATGCCATTAATACCCTCGGGGGTCAACTAAGAGGCGAAATCGCTACGGAAGTAAATAATATCAATGGCCGCATCGATCGCGAGGTGAGCACTATAAACAGCACCATTGAGACGCTTACCGCACGTGTTCAGTCTTGCGAAAAGGACATCAAGTCCATAAAGAATACTATCTACGCCATTCAGCAAGACTTAGAGGACATACATGAGCAGATTTCGGATATTCTCGCGCGAGTGCAGTCCATTACATTCGTGCCTAAGTATTCTGATGGAAAGGCTGTTATGACCTATACTAAGAACACTAAGATAACCGCAGGTGCTGCGGAGTTCGACTTCGAGATGAAGCCTGCGTCTACTGCGGCAGAGATAGTCAATGTGTGGCAAAGTGCCCTTTCTGTGAAGGCGGTGTATACCATCACTAAAGCCGCACCACAGACAGTTGATCTCGCTATCGAGTCGGTAACTGCGGAGAATGGTTTCCTTAATATAGTGGTCAGCGGCAAATCTCTTAAGGATGAATTTTTCAAGAGCCAATGCTCTGCAAATGTTCGCCTGAGCATAAGCGACGGTAACAATGACCTTACTACCGATTACATTCAGATGGTTCCTTGGACCACAGACGTGATTTCCTTCGCCGATGCAGGCTTCAAGGCCTATTGTGTCGAGAACTTCGATACCGATGGCGATGGTGAGATAAGCGAAGACGAGGCTAAGGGAGTTACTGCCATCAATTGCAGTTTGGCTAACCTCACCTCTCTCGTGGGAATAGAGTATTTCTCTAATCTCGAAACCATAGATGTGAGCTGTAACAAACTTACCTCGCTCGACCATAGTAACAGTCCGAAACTCACTCAGGTACTTGTAAATAACAATAGTTTGCAGAGCCTTACCCTTAGCGGTCTTTCGAAACTCGTCACTCTTGACTGCTCATCTAATAAGCTCGGCAGTATCGATGTAAGCGAGTGCGAAAGTCTCGAAAGTCTCAAGTGTAACGCAAACCATATCGGAACACTTAACCTTAAGAATAATAAGGCTCTTACCGAGCTTCAGTGTAATAATAACGCCATCGCACAGCTTAATCTTAAGAATAATGTCAGACTGGAGACTCTCTATTGCCGAAAGAATGACATTAGCGTCCTGAATGTGACTGGACAGGCTCACCTTAAGAATCTCGATTGTTCGAATAACGCGCTTACGAGTCTTAATGTCTATAAGAATGTGGAGCTCGAGACTCTGTACTGTGCTTCGAATGCTCTTACCAGCCTCGGGATTACGGCAAATGTCAAGCTCACTAACCTCGACTGTAGTAATAATCAGTTGACGAGCCTCGATGTTTCGAAGAATGTGCTTCTCGAGACCATAAACTGCGCTAACAATTCACTCACATCTCTCGATGTAAGCCGTAATGCAGTGCTTAATACCCTTACCTGCCATAATAACGCATCTATGGCCAAGCTTTGGGTGAAGAATGCCGCACAGAAGGCTGAGATTACGGTTAAGAAGGACGACACGACTGTGATTGCCTATAACGATGGCGGCATAAATATTCCGGATGCGAAGTTGAAGGAGTATCTGCTGGCGCTCTTCGATGACGACGAAGATGGTGAAATCAGTATCTTCGAGGCAGAGAATATCCAGAACGTGAACTGCTCGGGCCGCGGAATAACCAGTCTCGTGGGCCTTCAGGATTGTCCTAACCTTAAGTATCTTAATTTTAACGGTAATAGTGTCAAGGAAGTAGAACTTTCTAACCTTTCTAAACTCGAGACTATCGTAGCTTATGGTAATCCGATAGAAAGACTGAATGTGAATAACGACACCGCACTTACCGCTCTTTACCTTCAGAATGTAAGCACTAACGCCCTTAGCGGCACGACCTTTACTATCACGGCGTATGACCAGGCGCAGACTTTGGAATTGGCCTTCGCGGGAACAGGATTCACGACGCTGAATCTTACGGGAAGCAGTGTGCTCAAGTCTTTTGACATCGCCGAGAATATTCAGCTCGAAAAGCTCGTAGCCAGTGGTAATGCTCTGGTCACAGGAGTGAACGTGTCGACCCTCACGGCTCTTACTCATCTTGACCTTAATGCCTGCGGTCTTACTTCGCTCGATGTGGATACTAATGTGGCGCTTACATATTTCGACTGCTCATCTAACAAGCTCACTTCATTGAATGTAAATAATAATGTAGCGCTTGTCTCTTTCGACTGTTCGGATAACGAGCTCTCTTCGCTCAAGGTGTCAAATAATGCTTCTCTCGAAAAGCTCGACGTCAGCCGAAACCAGCTTCTAAATGTCAATGTCCGTAATAACCGATCGCTATTGACCTTCAATATCTCGGATAATGCCGGGGTAAGTGCTCTTGCACTGGGTTATAACACAGTCCTGGAGACATTGGAAGCGGCTAATACCGCACTTACCGACATAGACCTGTCGAAGAATGCCGTCGTTAAGAATTTGAACCTTTCCGGTTGTGTGAATATGCACATCATAGACCTGTCGAAGAATGCCGTCGTTAAGAATTTGAACCTTTCCGGTTGTGTG